>ENA-ORBV01006430-ORBV01006430.1-microbial-mat-metagenome-genome-assembly--contig:-NODE-6430-length-20748-cov-4.504959_pt1 | contig 20748 bp, 19 predicted proteins | sample MGYA00237777_ERZ505514 | MGnify/ENA primary metagenome ERZ505514 (study PRJEB26160, sample SAMN06269048) | microbial mat metagenome | isolation source: Oligotrophic lake microbial mat | place... | reverse complement strand
CCACATCGCCCTCCGGCGTGTTATGACTCGGTACCAGCCACCCCCGGAAGCCGAGTTCGAGGGCCGGGGCGACGTCACGCCAGCGGTCGCCGACCGACACGGAGTGCGCGAGGTCGATCCCCATCTCGCGCGCCGCCTGCCGATGCAGCCCCGTGCCTGGCTTTCGGCACTCACAGGGACCGCTGATCGTGGTCTCATGCGGACAGTGATACGAGGCGTCGAGCGAGACCCCCTCAGCGGCGAGTAGATCATCGAGGCGACCGCGGACGCGCTGATAGTCCGCCTCGGTGAGGAGGCCGCGTGCGATGCCGGACTGATTGGTGATGACCACCAGCAAATACCCTGCGCCGACGAGCCGCGTGAGCGCGGCCGGCACGCCGGGAAGCAGTGCGACGAGATCAGGATCGCGCGGATAGTGATGATCGCGAATCAGCGTGCCGTCACGGTCGAGGAACGCGGCGCGTCGCAGGATCGTCATGGGCGCACCGCGTCGTGCACCGCGTCGTGCACCGCGTCGTGCACCGCGTCGTGCACGCGCCGCGAGAGCAACGCGTCCTGATCCGCGGGAATGCTGCGCAGGTCCAGTCGCAGGCGCCCTTCGCGCAGCGTGGCGATCACCGGGACCGCGTGGCGACGGAGCCGCAGCTCGATGGCCTCAATGGCGCCGCCAATCGTCACCGCAGCGGACGGGATGCGCGCGGTCGGGAACGCGCCGCCCCCTACCGTGGCCTCGCTCGGCTCCACGCGCGCGTCCACTCCGGCAGCGACCAACGAGGCCGCGAGCGTGTCGGCGCGCTCGGTGATCTCTGCGAGCGAGGCCGTCAGCATCGCGAGGGCGGGGATCTCGCGCACGGCGCGGGCCGGGTCGCGGTAGAGCGCCAGCGTGGCTTCGAGTGCCGCGAGCGTGAGCTTATCGACGCGAAGCGCGCGCGCCATCGGATGGCGACGGAGTCGGTCGACCGCGGCGCGCGTGCCGACGACGATCCCCGCTTGCGGCCCGCCGAGGAGCTTGTCGCCGCTGAAGATCACGAGTGTTGCGCCTTCACGCACCGCATCGCGCACCGTGGGTTCACCGGTGAGGCCCCACGGCGAGAGGTCGAGCATCAATCCACTGCCGAAGTCGTTGATCAGCGCGACATCCGCTTCGGCGGCGACCGGCACCAACTCGGGCACGGTCGCTTCGGCCACAAAGCCGTCGACGGTGAAGTTGCTGCGATGCACCTTCACGATCGCGCCGGTGCGCGGCGTGAGGGCACGCCGATAGTCCGCGACGTGGGTGCGATTGGTCGTGCCGACTTCCACCAGCTCGGTCCCGCTGGTCGCCATGATGTCGGGGACGCGAAAGCTTCCGCCGATCTCAATCAACTCACCGCGACTCACAATGGATTCACGTCCCGCCGCGAGTGCCTGCAGCGTGAGCACGAGGCCCGCGGCGCAATTGTTCACGACGATCGCATCCTCGGCGCCGGTGAGTTCGGCGAGGAGGGCGGCGCAGTGCACGTGACGCGAACCGCGCGCGCCCGCGTCGACGTCATACTCGAGCGTGGCGGCGCCGCTGGCGATACTCGTGATGGCTTCGAGCGCCGCCGACGCGAGCGGGGCGCGTCCGAGATTCGTGTGCAGCACGACACCGGTCGCGTTGAGCGCGGGACGGAGCGTCGACGCGGTGCGCCCGGCGAGCCACTGCGTGAGCGCCGTCGCCCACTCGGTGTCAGAATCCGGCACGGTCGCGCCGCGTCGCGCGGCGGCGACGAGCGCGCGAATCCCCTCCGTGACGAGCCCGCGCGGCCACTGCGCGAGGAGGGCGCGCACGGCAGGGCGCTCGAGCGTCGTGCCGACCGCGGGGAGTGCGCGCGCGATGCTCACCGCGGTCGCCTCGGTGCGCTGGGCTCCGGGAGGCGCGTCGGTGCCGGGGGTGTCCCCGTCAACTCTGGCGGGATCGTTCCGGGAGTCACGGGAATAGCGGGAGTCGCGGTCCCCGAGCCCGCCTCGGGGCGCGTTGGCTCCGGGGGGCGCACGCGCAGTTCGCGCGTGGTCTGACCGCGCGCGCCGTTGAGCCCTTGAGCGCCTTCGACCCGCACCTTATACAGCGCCGGTGCGAGCGGGGCGGCCAAGCGAATCGTCCACTGCTGCACCGGCGGCACGCGCTCGAACGTCGGGGGCGGGACGACGGTCACCGTATCGGCCGCCAGGGAATCACTGGCCAGACTGTCGCGCGTCGCCGAGGACATCCGGGCCGTTGCGACGGAGTCTTCACGCACGCGGGTGGACATCGCCGTGGAATCGTCGGCCAGCGAATCTGCGGGCAACGAGTCTCGTGCCGCCTGCTTCGCGGCCGCACGCTCACTGTTCATCAACGAGTCGTAGACCGTGCTCGGCATCAACACGCCAGCGAATGGGATCTCTGTTGAATCTGCCGTGAGGAGTTTCACCGCACCGGTCGGATCCCAGTCCCGGACGATCGCGCGGTCGAATCGGATGCGCAACGCGGTCGAGTCCACCAGCTCCAACTGCTCGATGCGCGGCGGCATGGTGTCGCGCACGAAGGCATAGAGATCGGCCGTTCCGCGCTCCTCAATCGTCACCGTACTCGTGTCATACGCCTCGCGCTCGCCGAGCTGGCGATCGTTGTTCGCATCGATGAACGCACGCACCACATACGTTCCCGCTGTGAGATCCCGCACCGTGAAGCGTCCCGACGAATCCGCGCGGGCTCGCCAGCGGAGCACCGTATCGGCCGGCGCGTAGACTTCGACGACGGCGTTCGGCGCACTCTTGCCGGCGCTGTAGTCGAACACGGCTCCCGACATCTCGCCTGTAGGCAGCGACCCTCCGGTCGAGAAGACCCACTCCGTTGGCACGCTGATGGTGTTGCCGCGCAAATCCGCGACGCCGGGAAGCACCGTCACTCGGTAGGCGGTGTTGGGCCGGAAGCCGCGCCGCGGACTGATCTCGATCGCGGTGCGACGCCACGTCACGTCATCGCGGCCATCACTCGGCGAGAGAGAGACAATGCTCGCGAGCGTTCCGGCGAGCCCACCACCCGCACCACCGACTGCACCACCGACTGCACCGGCGCGTCCACCACCGCTTGTGGCGCGGCCGCTGGCGACGGTCGGGGTGCCGGGCCGTTCGCTGATCACTTCGTCGAAGTGGATGATCGCCGACTTCGCTCGCACATTGACGGCATTCGTGTCTGGGCTGATGCGCACGATCTTCGGCGTGTCCGGATCCGGCGGCCCGCCGGGGGGCATCCCCGGCGACGCACAGGCGCAGGCGGCCAGGACGCCGGCAATCGCGGAGACACGGCGCACAAGACTCATGCGCCGAGCTCCTGAACTTTCTGCGCGAGCTGTGCGCAGCGCGCGGCCCACTCCTGTTCCTTCGCGCGCTCGGCATCCACCACGGCCGGCGGCGCCTTCGCGGTGAACTTCTCGTTGGAGAGTCGGCCGCGCAGTGCCTCGAGCTGCTTGGAGAGATTCGCGAGCTCGCCCTGCAGGCGCGCGCGCTCCTTCGCGAGATCGACCATCCCTTCGAGCGGGAGCGAGAGTTCGAGCCCGTTGGCGAGTACCGCATGCGCCGCGGCTCCAGCAGGGGCCGCACCGATCGTCACGTCACAACGCGCGAGGCGGTGGATGAGCGTACTCGCGGCACTGAGTGGTGCCGTCTTCTCGCTCGCGGCGACGAAGGCCTTGATGGGATGTCCGGGTTGCACGCCATACTCGGCGCGCAGTGTACGGATCGCGTCGATCGCTTCGCGCACGATCTCGAACTCGACACCGGGATCGCCCTGCGTCCGACGCGTGGGCCATGCCGCCACCGCGACGAATGCACCGGCTGGCTGGCCGGGCAGGCGCTGCCAGAGCGTTTCGGTGACGAACGGCATGATCGGATGGAGCAAGCGCAGTCCCTGATCGAAGACGTGCACCAGTACACTGCGCGCGAGCTCGCGGTCCGCACCGGGAGTCGCGAGTCGCGGCTTCACGGCCTCCACATACCAGTCGGCGAGTTCATTCCACACGAAGCGACGCGCCGCCTCCGCGTAGGCATCAAGACGCATCCCGCTCTGGCGCTCGGCTTCAGGCCACCTGCCCGTGGCGGGGCGCGCGGGCCCGAGCGCGGCATCACATTCGGTAATTGCGGCATCGAGACGGCCGAGGATCCAGCGATCCTCGAGGCGGAGCGCCGAGTCAGCGAAGGGCAGGGGCGCGATCGGCTCGTCACCGACCTGCAGGAGCAGAAAGCGCCCGATGTTCCACAGCTTGGTGGCGAAGTTTCGTCCCGGCGCGAACGACTTATCGAGGTCGTTCGGGTCGAGCATCACGTCGACGCCGAGTCCCATGCCTTGAATAAGCGTCCAGCGTAGCGCATCGGCCCCGTAGCGTTCGACGACATCGAGCGGGTCGATGCCATTGCCGAGCGACTTCGACATTTTACGATGCTGCATGTCGCGCACGGTGCCATGGAGATACACCGTGTGGAAGGCGGGCTCCCCGAGGAACTCGTAGCCGGCCATGATCATGCGCGCGACCCAGAAGAAGAGGATCTCCGGGGCGGTGACGAGCACGTCACTCGGAAAGAAGGCCTTGAGGTCCTTCGCGTCAGCGTTCGGCCATCCCATCGTGCTGATGGGCCAGAGCCAGGACGAGAACCAGGTGTCGAGCACATCGGGGTCCTGCGCGACGATCGCGCCACCGCACTGGCGGCAGCTCGTGGGATCCTCGCGATACGCATCGACGTGGCCGTCGGCGCAGGTGAAGACCGGGATACGATGGCCCCACCAGAGCTGGCGCGAGATGTTCCAATCGCGAATGCCCTCGAGCCAATTGATGTAGACCTTCTCGTGCCTCTCGGGGAGCAGGCGGATCGTGCCGTCCTTGACGGCGGCGAGTGCCGGCGCGGCGAGCGGCGCCATCTTCACGTACCACTGATCGGAGAGACGCGGCTCCACGACGGTCTCGCAGCGGTAGCAACGACGCACGGAATTGGCGTGCCGTTCGACCTTCACGAGCGCACCGGAGGCTTCGAGTAGCTTCACGATCTTCTTGCGCGCGTCGAAGCGATCGAGCCCGACGAGATCGGCGGGCAGGCGATGCGCGTCATCGGGATGCCCGACGTTCATCTTGCCCGTGGGATCGATCACCACGGGCATCGCGAGTCCATGCCGCTTGCCGACTTCGAAGTCGTTCGCGTCGTGCGCCGGCGTGATCTTGAGCGCGCCCGTGCCGAAGTCCTTCTCCACGTAGCTGTCGGCGATCACGGGCAGGCGAATGCCGGTGAGTGGGAGCAGCACGTCCTTCCCCACGACGGCGGCGTAGCGCTCGTCCTCGGGATGCACGGCGATAGCGACGTCCGCGAGCATCGTTTCGGGACGCGTCGTGGCGATCGTGATGCTCTCGGAGGGATCGTCGGCGACGACATAGCGCACGTGATGCATCGCGCCTTCGCTGTCGTGGAACTCGGCTTCTTCGTCCGAGAGCGAGGTGAGGCAACGCGGGCACCAGTGGATCACGCGGTGTCCACGATACACGAGCCCCTTCGCGTACAGCCGCACGAAGGCTTCACGCACGGCACTCGAGAGCGCCGGGGTGAGCGTGTAGGCGGTGCGCGAGAAGTCGGCTGAGGCACCGATCGCCTTCAGCTGCTGGAGGATGACGCCGCCCGTCTCTTCGACGAACTGTTCCGTGCGCTTCACGAACGCGTCGCGCCCCAAGTCAAAGCGCGTCTTGCCTTCCTTGGCGATGATCTTCTCGACGACGTTCTGCGTCGCGATGCCGGCGTGGTCGGTGCCGGGGAGCCAGAGGGCTTCATCGCCGGCCATGCGACGCCAACGGATCAGCACATCCTGCACGGTGTTGTTGAGGCCGTGTCCGACGTGCAGCACCGCCGTCACGTTCGGGGGAGGAATGAGGACCGTGAAAGGATCCCGGTCCCCGCCCAAGCGCTTGGTGCGGGCGGGCTCGGCACGAAACAAGCCCGCCTCCTGCCAGGCCTTGGTCAGGCCCGGTTCGGCGGCGGCAAAATCAAAGAGCGTCGGGAGCTCGGCGGCGATCGGATCAGACGTTTCGGACATCCCTCAAAGCTAGCCGCACGGCGGGGCCCGAACTACCGCCGGCGCCGCACCACTTCGAGCCGCTGCCGGACCTTGGTGACCCCTGGAACGCCTCGCGCCAGCGTGACGGCGTGGGCGACCTCCTTGGGGGCGCGGACCGACCCGAACAGGGTGACCGTCCCAGCGTCGTCATCGGCGTCGATCTCGACGTTTCGTTCGGAGAGGATGGGGTCGTTCTCGAATGCCTCAAGGACCCGCCGGCCGATCAGCGGGTTGTCGATCGAGTCGAGCCCTTCGTCGTCAAGGCTGTCCTCGTCCGACTCCTCGGCGTCCTCCTCGACGTCATCGTCGAGCTCCTCGTCCAGTTCCTCGTCCAGTTCCTCGTCCAGTTCCTCGTCCAGTTCCTCGTCGACTTCGTCGTCGAGATCGTCGTCGAGCTCGTCCGCAAGTGCTTCGTCCAGTTCCTCCTCGTCGTCGCCCACGCCGAGGGAGGCGCGATTGGAGAAGGCGTCCTTGAGCTCGAGCGCCATGGCGAGCATTGGCCCCAACTCGGTGCGGGCCGTATTCACGAGCGCGCGGGCGCGTCGCAGGAGGCCTCTGGCGCTCGGCGTGCGCCCGCTGAACTTCTCCGCCGCGAGGACGCCAGCGGTGAGACCGATGGCGGTCCCAGCCACGATCCAGAGAATCCAGCGCTCGTTCCGAGTGCTCTCGTCGACCTTGATGACGCGCATGCTGTTGCCTGGAGCAGGGTTGGCACGGGATTTCGTGCAGTCCGCGCTTGGCGGGGGTGTCAGCCCCCGGCTACTTTGAACGTGTCCACGCGCACCCGTGGGGGCAAGCGTTGCTCTGTGCGGTGCTGGCGCGTTCTGCTTCCCCCGAGCTGTCGAATGTCCGCTCTCTCCCCGTCTTCTCAGTCCCCGGATCCCTCCCGCCATCCCTGGCGAAATGGGGTCTTGTGGGTCGTGTTCGCCCTCATGCTCGCGGCCGGTCTCGGGCTCGCGTTGCTGCATGGCCCCACCGCCCCGATTCTGCTCGATACGGTGACCACATGAGCGCGGCCGTTGAGTTGATCACGCTGACCCTTCCCGACGGCAAGACGCGCGAGGTCCCGCCGGGAACGCCGGCCCGCGATGTCGTCGCGAGCATCGGGGCGGGGCTTCTGAAGGCGTCCATTGCCGTCGCCGTCGATGGCGAGATCCTCGACCTGATGACGCCGATGCGAAAAAGCGGCGCCTTCCAAGTCCTCACCGACAAAGATCCGCGCGCGCTGGGCGTGCTCCGCCATTCCGGGGCGCACATTCTGGCGACCGCGGTCCGCCGGCTGCGTCCGGAGGCCAAGATCGGTTTTGGTCCGGCGATCGATGACGGCTTCTACTACGACTTCGAGGTCGCCAAGCCCTTCACCCCGGAGGATCTCGAGGCCTTCGAGGCCGAGATGCTCAAGGTGGTCGCCGAGAAATATTCCTTCGTGCGCGCCGAGGTCACGCAGGCGGAGGCGCGGACCGTCTTCGCCGACGATCCGCTCAAGCTCGAGCGCCTCGACGACTTCAATGATCCGTCCGAGATCATCTCGACCTACACCGATGGTCCGTTCGTGGACCTTTGCCGTGGGCCGCACGTCCCGGATACGTCGTATCTCAAGCACTTCAAGCTGCTGAGCGCGGCCGGGGCCTATTGGCGTGGCGACGAGAAGCGGCAGATGCTGCAGCGCATCTACGCGACCGCGTTCTTCAAGAAGGAAGAGCTTGAGGCGCACATCCATCGGCTCTCCGAGGCGAAGAAGCGCGACCACCGCGTGCTCGGCAAGCAACTGGAGCTGTTCCAGTTCTTCCCGCAGGCACCGGGGGCGGCATTCTGGACGCCCAAGGGGACGGCGATGTGGAATGCGCTCGAGGGCTTCGTGCGCGAGCGGCAGCGCGACGAGTTCCTCGAGATCAAGACCCCGCTGCTGTATACCAAGAAGCTCTGGGAGCAGTCCGGGCACTGGGGGAAGTACCGCGAGAACATGTTCCTCGTGCTCGACAACGAGAGCGGTGAGCACGACATCTCGCTGAAGCCGATGAACTGCCCCTCGCACCATCTGTATTTCGGATCGAGCAAGCACTCGTACCGCGAGTTGCCGAAGCGCTTCGTGACCTTCGACGTGCTGCATCGCAATGAGTTGAGTGGTGCGCTGAGCGGCCTGACGCGCGTGCGGCAGTTCTCGCAGGACGACTGTCACGTGTACCTGCGCGAAGATCAGATCGCCGACGAAGTGAAGTTCCTGATGGACTTCATTCTCGGGTATTACGCCACCTTCGGGCTCGAGGCGCGGCTCAAGTTCGCGACGCGGCCAGCGGAACGGATCGGCAGCGACGAACTGTGGGACCGCGCCGAGGGGGCGCTGAAGGCGGCGCTCGAAAGTACCGGGCGTCCGTACGAGCTGAAGGAAGGAGACGGCGCCTTCTACGGCCCGAAGATCGACTTCGACGTCATGGATTCGATCGGCCGTGCCTGGCAGCTCGGCACCATCCAGCTCGACTACAACGCGCCCGAGCGCTTCGACCTCAGCTACACGGGCGAGGACAACGCCGCGCATCGTCCGGTGGTCATCCATCGCGCCGTGAGCGGAAGCTTCGAGCGGTTCATCGCCATCCTTATCGAACACTTCGCCGGGGCCTTCCCGGTCTGGCTGGCGCCCGAGCAGGTCTGGGTCCTGCCGATCTCTGACGACGTCGCGGGGTATGCCCGAGAGGTGACGGCGAAACTCCGCAACGCCGGCATCCGTGCAATCTGTGACGACCGCAGCGACACGTTGAACTACCGGATCCGGGATGGCGAGATGATGAAGGTTCCCTACATGGTGGTCTGCGGCAAGCGCGAGGCCGAGACGGGACAGGTCGCCGTGCGTGTCCGCGGCGTCGGCAAGAAGCAGGAGGTCGTGAACGTCGACGACTTCGTTGCGCGCATCGCTGAGGAAGTGCGGACGCGCGCGCTCACGCCCTCCTCTGCCGGCGAGGAGCAGTGAACGCCTCGTGGCGGGGCCTCGGGCTCGGGCTCGTGTTCGGAACGGCGACGCTCGGGACGGCGACGCTCGGGACGACCGCCCTTGGGGCGCAGCAGGCGCGGCCGCCGCTCAGCGCGGGGCGCGTCACGGCCGAGATCATAGTCGGCACCTACACCGGGATCGGCGGCTTCATTATCGGCCGTTATGTGGGCGAACGCGTCGGCGAACTGGTGGGCGTGACCTCCGAGGACACGCGACGCCGACTCGGCCATGCGTCCGGGGTGCTCGCCGGAGGCCTCACCACGGCGGGGACCGTGTACGGGATCGGAAGCATGGGCGATCAGACCGGTGATTTCGCCACCACGTATCTGGGCACTGGGGTCGGCTTCATGGCCGCGTGGGGACTCTCCCGCGCGCTGCTTGGGCCGAGCGAACGTCCAGGCGCTGGGATGAGCACCGCTGGGCGCTGGGCGATGGCCAACGCGATCGCCTTCCTGCCGTCCCTCGGCGCATCCATTGCATTCAACTCCACGCGCCGCGCGAAGTAGTCACGCGGCGCTTCTCATCACTTCCGAACGGAATCTCATGTCCGCCGACCGTACGCCCGTCATCGTCTCTGCTGCGCGCACCCCGATCGGGCGCTTTCTTGGCGGACTCTCGCCGCTCACCGCCCCGGAGCTTGGTGCCGTCGCCATCCGTGAAGCCATCAGGCGCGGAAGGATCGACGCCGCGGCGATCGGCGAAGTGATCATGGGGAACGTGCTCCAGTCCGGGCTCGGCCAGGCGCCAGCGCGACAGGCCGCCATCAGTGCCGGCGTGCCGGGCGAGGTACCCGCCTATACCGTGAACAAGGTCTGCGGCTCTGGGTTGCAAGCGGTGATGCTGGCGGCGCAGGCGATCCGCGCCGGGGATGAGCAGTTGCTGATCGCGGGCGGACAGGAATCGATGAGCAACGCCCCGCACTATGTGCGCGGCATGCGCAACGGGGTGAAGTTCGGCGCGCAGACCATGCAGGACGGCCTCCTGACCGATGGCCTCTGGTGCGCGTTCTACGATCGCCACATGGGTGGACACGCCGAGTACACGGCCAAGAAGGCGGGCATCACGCGTCAGCGGCAGGATGAGTTCGCCTTCGCGTCGCATCAGAAGGCGGTGGCGGCGATCGAGAGCGGGAAGTTCAAGGCGGAGATCGCCTTGGTCGAGATCGCAGGGAAGAAGCCGGTCGTGATCGATACCGACGAGTCGCCACGAAAGGACACCTCGATGGATGCGCTCGCCAAGCTGCGGCCCGCGTTCCCGAAGGATGCGCCCAAGGACATGAAGCCCGAGGAACTCACGGTCACGGCGGGGAATGCGCCGGGGCTGAATGATGGTGCCGCCGCGTTGGTCGTGGCCTCCGAAGCGTACGCGAAGGCGCATGGACTCCCGATCCTTGCTCGCATCACCGGCTACGCCTCGGGCGGTGGCGACCCGCAGGACTTGTTCTTTGCGCCGATCGTTGCCGTGAACAATCTCATGAAGAAGACCGGGGCCAAGATCGGCGACTACGATCTGATCGAGGCGAACGAGGCGTTCGCGTCGCAGGCGTTGGCCGATGGGGATGCGCTCGGCTGGGCCTGGGACCGCGTGAATGTGAATGGCGGCGCGATCGCGCTGGGCCATCCGATCGGCGCCTCGGGGGCGCGTGTACTCGTGACGCTGTTGCACGCGCTCGGCGCACACGGGAAGCGCACGGGAATGGCGACGCTCTGCTTGGGCGGCGGCAACGCGGTGGCGCTCTCGGTCGAGATGGTCTGAGGACCCGCGGAGCTCAGTAGATGCCCCCGCCGACCAGGTCGACGTTCAGCGACATCACTCGCGTGTTCTGGCGGTTCGTGCTGTTCGTCGGTGTCGCTGTTGCCGTCATCTTGACGATGGGATTCGTCCTCAAGCCGGTGTTCCCAACAGGTCTCCCGTTCGGTCGGGAGGGCAAGCCGCTGTATCTGCTGATCGTCGCGCTCGGGCTCGGGGTGGCAACGTTGGCGGCGGCCTTCTGGGAGAAGAGCGGCGACTGGGCGATTCTTGGCCTCGCCCCCGAGGGCTGGCGTCCTCGCGGGATCTTGCTTGCCGTCCTCGGCGGTGGCGGTCTCGCGGCGGTCGCGGCGGGGGTGTTGCTGGCGACCCGACTGGCGAGGTTCACGCCGTTGCCCGCGGGCGCGATCGTACCGTATGCATCGCACGCCCTGCTGCTCGTGGCGCTCTCGACCCTGACGGAGGCGCTCGCGTTCCGCGGCTACTTGCATGGGCTCGTTGCGCGTCGCTGGGGCGCGTGGGTCGCGGTGGCGGTTTCGACGCTGCTCTTCACCCTGTTCCACATTGGTGGAACGGCGCCGTCGGCGATGAATCTGGTGGCGGTGCTCTGTCTCGGCCTGTTCTTGGGCGCGGTGCGCGTGCGTTCCGGGGGAATCGCCGCGCCCTGGCTTGCGCACTGTGTGCTCGGCTGGGTCCAAGTTGGAGTCCTTCACTCGGGGGTGTCGGGCCTCGAGTTGGAGATGCCGCCACGCTATTTCCTTGCGCTCGCCGAGCCGGCGTGGCTTTCCGGTCGTGGCTGGGGGGTGGAGGGGGGACTCGTGGCCGCCGCGATGCTGCTTGGTGCGGCGGTGTATCTGCTGCGTCCGGTTCCCTATGCCCCACCGCCGCCGGCGCGTCCGTAACGGCCCGAGGTGCGGGAGGTTGCTGGGGTGAACGCCCCCTCCGATGCCCCCCTCGCGCGGTTAGTTTTGGAGGATGCCGAATACCGACCGTTTTGCCGTGATCGGCGCGGGCCAGATGGGCAATGGAATCGCCCACGTCTGCGCGACCAGCGGCTTTGATGTCACGCTGATCGATGTCTCGTCCGAGGCCCTCGCCAAGGGACGTGCGACGATCGAGAAGAACCTTGACCGTCAGGTGAAGAAAGGGGCGCTCGAAGCGGCCGCCCGCGATGCCGCGCTCGCTCGCCTCAAGGAGAACACCTCGATGGACGCGGTGGCCGATGCGACGATTGTTGTCGAGGCCGCGACGGAACGCAAGGATCTCAAGTTCCAGATCTTCCGCGAGCTCGACCGGATCGCCCCGGCGGGCGCGATCCTCGCCACCAACACGAGTTCGATTTCCATCACGGAGATCGCCGCCGTCACGAAGCGCCCTGAGTTGGTGATCGGGATGCACTTCATGAATCCCGTCCCGGTGATGCAACTGGTGGAGGTCATTCGCGGACTGGCCACCTCCGAGGCGACGACGGCCAGGACGGTCGAGCTCGCCAAGGCGCTCGGCAAGACCCCCGTCGAGGCGAACGACTTTCCGGGCTTCATCGCGAATCGCATTCTGATGCCGATGATCAATGAGGCCTGCTACGCCGTCATGGAAGGAGTCGGGACCCCCGAGGCGGTCGATCAGGTGATGAAGCTTGGCATGAATCATCCGATGGGTCCGTTGACGCTCGCCGATTTTATCGGCCTCGATACCTGTGTCGCGATTCTCGAAGTGCTACATGAGGGGCTCGGCGACCCGAAGTATCGCCCCTGCCCGTTGCTCAAGAAGTACGTCGCGGCGGGGTGGTATGGTCGGAAGAGCGGCCGCGGCTTCTACACCTACGCAGCGTAACATGGCAACGACGATGACTGGGGAGACGCTGATCTATCGCGGGATCACCGCGATGACGGAAGAGCAGGCGGCGATCGTCGAGACGGCGAAGCAGTTCGCCGACGAACATGTGCGTCCCTTTGCGGCGCAGTGGGATCGCGATGCGTACTTCGACCCGACGCTCGTCAAGAAACTGGGCGACCTCGGATTCCTCGGGATGTTGTTGCCGCAGGAGTACGACGGCCTCGGTCTCGACTCGATGACGTATCTCCTCGCGCTCGAGGAGATCGCGGCGGCGGACGCGAGCGTGGCGGTCATGCTGTCCGTGCACAATTCCCTGCCGACCGTGATGCTCAACACGCACGGGACGGCGGCGCAGAAGGCGAAGTTCCTCGCCCCGCTCGCTCGCGGTGACCTGCTCGGCGGCTTCGCGCTCTCCGAGGCCGATGCCGGCTCGGACGCCTCGGCCATTCGTTGCCAAGCCGTGCGCGACGGGGACGATTGGATCATCAACGGCAGCAAATCGTGGATCACCAGCGGCACGCATGCCGGTGTCGTGATCGCCATGATCCGCACCGACACCCCCGAGGCACCCCGCCGCTCGAAGGGCATTTCGGCGTTCATCCTGACGCCGGATCTCCCGGGCTTTCATATCGGCAAGAAGGAAGACAAGCTCGGCATGCGCGCCTCGCCGACGGTGCAGTTGACCTTCGACACCATGCGCGTGCCAGGGGATCGCTTGCTCGGCGCCGAAGGCATGGGCTTCATCTACGCGATGCAGTCGCTCGAGCATGGCCGCATGGGAATCGCGGCGCAGGCGATCGGCATCGCGCGTGCGGCGTTCGAGGCCGCGGCCGCGTACGCGAACGAGCGCAAGCAGTTCGGCCGCCCCATCGCCGAGTTCCAAGGGGTGCAGTTCAAGTTGGCGGACATGGCCACGCGCATCACCGCCGCGCGCGCCATGCTGCACCAGACCGCGGCCGCGAAGGATCACGGGGTGGATGTCTCCGCCGAGTCGTCGATGTGCAAGCTCTTCGCGAGCGAGACGGCGATGTGGGTCACCACGCAGGCCGTCCAGGTCTTCGGGGGCTACGGGTATGTGAAGGACTATCCTGTGGAGCGCTACTTCCGTGATGCGAAGGTCACGGAGATCTACGAGGGCACGAGCGAGATCCAGCGCGTGGTCATCGGGCGGGCGGTATCTAGCGGGACGTAGGACAGAGGATGGAGGCTGCATGCGTACGACCGCCTGGCCTCAGTCCGCATGTCCGCGCCGTTGCTTTCATCTTTCATCTTTCATCCTTCAGCCTCCATCCGCAGTTCTATGAAGATCTTCGAAACGATGTCCAAACTTGGCCACGAGCAGCTCGTCATGTGCGCCGACGAGTCGGCTGGCTACCGCGGCATCATCTGCATTCACGACACGACGCTCGGCCCCGCCCTCGGCGGCACGCGCTTCTGGAATTATGGTTCTGAAGAAGAAGCCATCACGGACGCGCTGCGCCTCGCGCGCGGGATGACGTATAAGAACGCCGTCGCTGGCTTGAATCTCGGTGGCGGCAAGTCGGTGATCATCGGCGACAACCGCACGACGAACCGTGAGATGATCTTCCGCGCGCATGGCCGCTTTGTGGAGTCGCTCGGCGGGCGCTACGTGACCGCCGAAGATGTCGGCACGAGCACGTCGGACATGGACTTCGTCCATATGGAGACCGACTACGTCGCTGGTCTGGCGAACAAGTCGGGGGACCCGTCGCCAGTGACGGCGCACGGCGTCTTCCGGGCCATTCAGGCGTCCGCGAAGCACAAGTGGGGCTCGCCCTCGTTGCAGGGAAAGACGGTGACGGTGCAGGGCCTCGGCAATGTCGGCACGTACCTCTGCCGCGAACTGCATGCGGCCGGCGCGAAGCTGATCGTCACGGACATCCGCCCCGAGCGCGTGAAGGCCGTGGTGGATGAGTGCGGCGCAACGGCGGTGCAGGGCGACGACATCTACTCGGCGCCCGCCGATATCTTCGCCCCCTGCGCGCTCGGCGCGATTCTCAACGACGACACCATCCCCAAGCTCAAGGTCGAGATCGTGTGCGGTGGGGCCAACAACCAGTTGCTCGAGCCGGAGAAGCACGGCGCGGCGCTGGAGAAGCGTGGCATCCTGTACGCCCCGGACTTCGTGGCGAATGCCGGCGGCGTGATCAACGTGTACGGCGAGGTCGCCGACTGGACGCGCGAGCGTGCGCTTCGCAAGGCCGACGAGATCTTTGAGACCGTGCTTGGCGTGTACACGATCGCGAAGAACGAAGGCATGTTGACGTACGACGCGGCCGACAAGCTCGCCGAGCGGCGCATTGCCGCCGTGCACGGCATGCTGCGCACGTGGCCGCAGTGGCCGCGGAAGAGCTGACGATGACCGAGCGCATTCCGATCGCGTCGGACCACGCCGGGTTCGAGATGAAAGCACATCTCACGCGTGTGCTGCGGGAGTGGGGCTATGAGGTGGAGGATCTCGGCACGCACTCGCCGGCGTCCACCGATTATCCCGATTACGCGCATCCGCTGGCCGAGCAGGTGGAGACGGGGGTGGCCCAGCGGGGCGTGTTACTTTGCGGGACGGGACTTGGGATGTCGTACGCGGCGAACCGCCATCACGGCGTGCGCGCGGCGGTGGCGTGGGCGCCGGAGATCGCGGAACTCGCGCGCAAGCACGGCGATGCGAATGTGCTCGTGGTGCCCGCGCGATTTGTGAGTGAAGAGGACGCGGTGCGCATCCTGCGCATCTGGCTCGACACGCCGTTCGAGGGTGGACGGCATCAGGGTCGAGTCGCCAAGATCGAAGCGTCGGGCCATGCGCCCGCGGGGGAATCGTGAAGCTAGGCTGGAATCAGTGGGACCGTCGCCTGCCGGGTGACGCCCTGACACAGACCGATCCGGAGATCGCGGCGCTCATTGCCGCAGAGACCACGCGCCAGTGCGAGGGGCTGGAGCTGATCGCCAGCGAGAACTTCGTTTCGCCGGCGGTACTCGAGGCGACGGGCTCGTCGCTCACGAACAAATATGCCGAGGGGCTGCCGGGGAAGCGCTACTACGGCGGGTGTGAGGTGGTGGACAAGGTGGAGCAGTTGGCGATCGATCGCGCGAAGCAGCTCTTCGGCGCGGATCACGCGAACGTGCAGCCGCACTCGGGGGCTTCGGCCAACGCGGCGGTCTACCTCGCCTTCTTGAAGCCCGGCGAGACGGTGATGGGCCTCGATCTCTCGCAGGGTGGCCACCTCACGCATGGCTCCCCCGTCAACTTCTCCGGGCTCAACTATCGCGCTGTGCATTACGGGGTGAACGATGACGGGATCATCGATTACGCCGCGATGCGCGAAATGGCGCGTCGCGAGAGGCCGAAGATGATCATTGCCGGCTACAGCGCGTACTCGCGTGTGCTCGATTACCAGCAGTTCGCGGACGCGGCGAAGGAAGTCGGCGCGATCTTCATGGTGGATATGGCACACTTCGCCGGTCTCGCCGCGACCGGGGTCTACCCGAGCCCGATTCCCTTTGCTGATGTCGTAACGACCACGACACACAAGACATTGCGTGGCCCGCGCGGCGGATTGATCCTCTGCAAGGCGGAGCACGCGAAGGCCGTCGACAAGGCGATGTTCCCCGGAACGCAGGGGGGCCCGCTGGAACATGTGATCGCGGCCAAGGCGGTCGCGTTCCTCGAAGCCCTGCGCCCGACCTTCAAGGACTATTGCGTGCAGGTCGTGAAGAACGCGCAGGCGCTGGCGGGTGCACTGATGGAACGCCACGTGCATATCGTGTCGGGGGGCACCGACAATCACCTGATGCTGTGTGATCTGCGTACGCGCAACGCCTCGCTCACGGGCAAGGTGGCCGAGCAGGCGCTTGATCGCGCGGGAATCACGGTGAACAAGAACACCGTGCCGAAGGAGACGCAGTCGCCGTTCGTGACGAGCGGCATCCGCATCGGGACACCGGCGGTCACAACGCGTGGGATGCAGGAGGGCGAGATGGTGCAGATCGCCGCATTGATCGATCGGGTGTTGGTCGCGCCCGATGATGCGGCGGTCACGGCCGCCGTGAAGAAAGAAGTGCAGGCGATGGCGGCCGCGTTCCCGCTGTACTTGTAGTTGCCGATGCCTGATCTCGCGTTCCGCGATGGCGTGATGGACCGGATTCGCTTGCGCGAGAACCGGTATGATGAACGCGCGTATCTGTTCATCCTCGCGGCGCTCGAGTACGTGCAACAGAAGTTACCGGAGCGCCGTCATCTCTCGGGACGGGAATTGGCCGTGGGGTGCAAGGAACTCGCACTGGGCCGGTACGGTGTGCTCGCGCGCACGGTCCTCGAGCACTGGGGGATCCGTGCCACCGAGGATTTCGGCGCGGTCGTGTTCGCGCTCGTGGACACCGGCCTCTTGATGAGCCAGCCGCAGGACAACAAGGCAGACTTTGTGGGCGTGTACGACTTCCACGAGGCGTTCGACCGCACGTATCCGTGGAATCCCCCGGCGGACGTCTGACCTGCGCATCAATTCCCTTCGGAGACCCACGATGACGGTACGTGTCACGACGGCGGAGCAGGCGGCAGCACGCGATGCTGCCGCGATCAGCGCAGGGGTCGCGTCGTGGACATTGATGCAGCACGCGGGTTCGGCCACGGCGCAGCTCATCCTGCAGCGCTATCCCGACGTGCGCATCAGCGGCGCCATCGTCTACGCTGGGAGTGGCAACAATGGTGGCGATGCGTACGTCGTCGCGCGAGTGCTTGCCGAGGCGCGTTGCCCGGTCACGGTCATCGCCCAGGCGGCACCGTCGAGCGAGGACGCGCGGCGTGCGCAGGTCGAAGCGCTGGCGGTCGTGCACGAGGTGAGCGACCCACCACGTCCCGCGGTGATTGTCGACGGCCTGTTGGGGGTCGGGGCCCGGGGTGAGGCGCGGGCGGAGATCGCGGAGCAGATCCGCGCCATCGCCGAGTGGCGGGCGCAGGGGGCGGCGGTCGTGGCGCTCGATCTCCCGAGTGGTATGGATGCCGACACCGGCGCGGGTGGCGTCGTCGTGCGCGCCGATCTGACGTGCACGTATGGCACCGTGAAGCGCGGACTCCTGCTGCGGCGCGACGAGGCAGGTGAGATTCTCTGTCTCGACATCGGACTCGGTGCGCACGCGGCGATTCCGGACCAAGCGCCGATTCTTCTGGATGCCGACTGGGTGCGTGAGGCGATCCCGCCGCTGCCAGCCGATGCGCACAAAGGGGTGCGTCGTCGCCTCGCGATCATTGGCGGCGGGGAAGGGATGGCTGGTGCCCCGATGCTGGCCGCGCGCGGTGCGATGCGCAGCGGCATCGGCATGGTCCGCCTGCTCGTCTCACCGAACAACGTGCCGGTCGTGCAGGCCGCACTTCCAGAAACGATGGCTGCCCGGTGGCCGGTGACCGCCGAAGACCAGCAGCGCGTCCTTGGCTGGACACACACGCTGTTGATCGGCCCGGGCCTCGGACGCACCACGATGACGCGCGCGCTCGTGGAACGGCTGCTCGTGGAGTGGAAGGGGCCCGTGGTCCTCGATGCCGATGCGCTGAATGTGTTCGAAGGAGAGCCTCGCACGCTTGGCTCGCTCCTTGGGGCGCGTCCGGCCATCGTCACGCCGCATCCTGTGGAGGCCGGCCGACTGCTGCGCCGCACCGGCGCCGTCGTCAGCGCCGCGCGCTTTTCGGTCGGGCTCGAACTGGCCAAGCAACTCGGGGCGACCGTGTTGCTCAAGGGCGTCCCGACCGTCATCAGCACGCCCGATGGCCGCGTCGCCGTGAGCGCGGCCGGCAGCCCGACACTCGGGACGGCGGGGAGCGGTGATGTTCTGGGCGGCATCGTCGCAACGTTGCTTGCGCAGACAGGGGATCCCTTCGCTGCGGCCGCGAGTGCAGCGTGGGTGCACGGACGCGCGGGCGAGCTGGCGGCGATGCGCGGGTCGGTACGCGGCAGTTCGCTCGAGGATGTTGTGGTCGCGTTGCGCGAGGTCTGGCGCCTCGACGATCCCACGCCTGCCCGTCCGGTGCTCTGCGCGCTCCCCTCCACCGGTCGGTCGCGATGAGCCGTCATGTGCCGATGGGACCTGGCGCCGAGTTCGACGCCGTGCGGGCGCTCCTCGCGCAGTGGGGCACCGCGGCCGAAGGCGTCGGTGATGACGGAGCGGTGCTCGATGTGCCGAGCGGCTCGCGGCTGGTCGTGAGCACCGATACCACGGTCGAAGACGTGCACTTCCGTCGCTCCTGGCTGAGTGCCGAAGAGATCGGCTGGCGCGCGACGCAGGCCGCGCTGAGCGATCTGGCGGCGATGGGGGCATCGCCACTCGGGGTGCTGCTGGCGCTCACGGTGCCGGTGAACTGGCGCGAGGACTTGAGTGCGCTCGCCGACGGTATTGCGGCGGCCACACGGTCCGCGCGCGCCCCGATCGTGGGTGGGGATGTGACCGCGGGAGATCGTCTCGCGCTCGCCATCACCGTGCTTGGGCATGCCAAGCGGCCGCTCTCGCGGGCGGGGGCTCGGGCCGGCGATACGCTCTACCTCACGGGTGCCCTTGGCGGTCCTGGCGCCGCGCTGGCGGCGTGGGAGTCGGGCACGACCCCGAGTGCCGCCGCCCGCGCGCGCTTTGCGAAACCCATCGCACGAATTGCTGCGGGGGAATGGCTGGCCGCCCATGGGGCGACGGCTGCGATCGATCTTTCCGATGGGCTCGCCGGTGATGTCGCACATCTCGCGGCCGCGAGTGGGGTGCACTGCGTGCTCGAGCTGGATGCCATTCCTTGCGTGGCCGGCATTGACGTCGGCGCCGCGCTCGCCAGCGGCGAAGAATACGAGTTGTTGATCGCCGCGCCCGGGCTCGATACGCAGGCGTTCGCCGCGGCGCACGACGGCCTCTCCCTGACCGCCGTCGGACGCATCGAGCGTGCGAATGGTGCGCCGGGCGCGAGGAATGTCACGGCGGAGCGCGCGGGACGTCCCACCGCGCTTCCCACGGCGCTGCCGCGCGCGCACGACCACTTCGCCGCATGATCGCGCTCGTCAGGAGTGCTCGCGCCGGTTGCGCCGTTTGCATCGAGAGGACGCCATGATTCGCGCGGTCATCGTGCTCGTTGCCGCTCCACTCTGTACGCTCGTCTGCGGCGGCATGGCGATTCTCGCCGCGCTGTTCCGCATGACCGACGGGCCGAACTCGTGGTACGCGAAAGCCCCGCGCTATTGGGGGCGGTCGATCCTCTGGATCTCCGGCGTGAAGATCGTGGAACATGACGCCGAACGAAAGCGCGGAGCGCAACACGTCTTCGCCGTGAATCATGTGGCGAACTACGACGTGCTCGCGGTCGCGGCCAAGCTGCGGTGGATCAAATTCGTGGCCAAGGCCGAGCTCTTCAAGATTCCCGGCTTCGGCAAGGCGATGCTGTCGGCGGGGATGATTCCCATTGAACGCGCCAATCGAAAGGCCGCGTTCGGATCGTATTCCCTCGCCACAAAGCGCATCCAAGCGGGGGCCTCCGTGGCCGTCTACCCAGAGGGAACGCGGGGGAACGCCTACCCGCTACGTCCCTTCAAGAAGGGCCCCTTCGTGCTGGCCATCCAAGCGCAGGCCCCCGTGATTCCCGTACTGGTCTACGGCCAGCAAGAGGTTCAGCCAGTGGGGAAGTTCAGCGTCAGGCCGGGAATCATCCACATGCATTATCTCCCGCCCATCGCCACGACGGGAATGAATTACGAGGATCGTGACCAGCTTGCCCGACTGACGTACGAGTCCATGGCCGCCTGCCTCGAGCGAGAGTACGCCGTCGTCTCGCCCCCGTTCCGTGGTGCCTAAGCCCTTAGTTTGCACGTAGCCTCCATCCTCCAGCCTCCGTCCTGATCATGAGCGCCACTATCATCGCCGTCGTCGCCCGCGAGATCCTCGACTCCCGCGGCAATCCCACTGTCGAGGCCGAGGTCGTCCTTGAGGACGGCACCTATGGTCGCGCCGCCGTGCCGAGCGGTGCATCCACCGGCTGTCTCTTATACACATCTCCGAGCCCACGAGACTAAGGCGAATCTCGTATGCCGTCTTCTGCTTGAAA
>ENA-ORBV01006429-ORBV01006429.1-microbial-mat-metagenome-genome-assembly--contig:-NODE-6429-length-20750-cov-10.485948_pt1 | contig 20750 bp, 17 predicted proteins | sample MGYA00237777_ERZ505514 | MGnify/ENA primary metagenome ERZ505514 (study PRJEB26160, sample SAMN06269048) | microbial mat metagenome | isolation source: Oligotrophic lake microbial mat | place... | reverse complement strand
CCGAAATGTAACCTGCCGATTTGGCATTCCTCCATTGGAGCGGCCTGGATTCAGAAATGATCCCGAGCTGGGTGGAGGGGCTTTCCTCGACGTCGGCTCGTATCTGATTTCTGCAGTAACGGCCCTCTTCCCGGAATCAACCCCCGAGGTCTTGTTCACAAAAATTGACACCGCACCGGGGTCCAGGGTCGATTCCGGCGGGCGAGCGATATTGCGCTATCCAAATGGGGTTTATGTCACCCTCGAATGGGGCATCAATTGCTCCTACCGGAATGAAATTGACCTCTGGGGAAGCACGGGATCAGTGTTTTCCGAACGTTTTTTCTCCAAGCCGGCCGACTATGTCCCTAAATTCCGTTTCCTTGACCTTAGAGGGCAGGAAAGCTATACGACTTGCCGGTCCGGAAATCACTTTGTAAGCATGTTTGAAGAATTCCGCATGCGTGCGGACAATCCGGTCGAGGCGGAAAAGGAAAGGGTCGTGATCGCACGGCGCGCCCATTTAATGAATGAAGTTGTAAAGGCTCAAATTTAAGGAGGTCGGCATGGAACGATGGAAAAATGTAATGCTGGACGACAGTTCGATGTGGCCCACGGAGGGCAAGGTTGCGTTACCGCCCGCGCACTCCGATCAGCGCGGCTTCATTCAGTCCCTGGTGAATTTCCCGATGAAAAACATATCGCTTATTTCATCCCAGAAGGGCTCGGTAAGATCGAATCATTATCATTTAACCGATTGGCACTATATGTATGTACTGTCGGGCGCCTTTGACTATTACTATCGCCCGTCGGAAACCGACGCAAAGCCATCCGTAATCCGGGTGAAGGCGGGCGAAATGGTATTCACCCCGCCTATGGAGGATCACGCCACGGTATTCTTGGAAGATACTCAATTGCTTGCCATGAGCCGGAATCCGCGCGATCAGGAGAGCTACGAAGCAGACGTAAAGCGCGTCATCCTCATTGATCCGGGCAAGGTGTCCGTTTGATGTCAAAGGACTTTTACTTGCGCACCCGGTGCCGGATGTGTGACGGCGCCAATCTCGAAAAAGTCTTTGGCCTTACCCCGACTCCGCCAGGCAATAGTTTCCTGAAGCCGGATCAGCTCGACCGCCCGGAAGCTTGTTATCCGTTGGATGTGCATTTTTGCAACAGCTGCTTTCACGTCCAACTAGGACATGTCGTCGACCCAAAGATCCTGTATCAAAACAATTATTCCTATGTCTCTGGTACTTCGCCGATATTCGTCAAGCATTTGCAGGACTACGCAGCAGCGATGGTGGGACGGTTCGGGTTGAAGCCCGGCAGGCTGGTTGCGGACATCGGCTCCAACGACGGCACTTGCCTGCGCTTTTTCAAGCAGCTGGGAATGAACGTGATCGGAATCGATCCCGCCGTGCAGATAGCGCAGCGCGCGAGCAATTCTGGAATTGAAACGATTGGGCAGTTTTTTTCCCTCTCGCTTGCTCAGGACCTCAGAAAGACGCACGGTCCTGCTGCGTTCATCACCTCTCACAATGCATGCGCCCACATTGACCAACTCGATGATGTCATGCGAGGCGTTTCCCATTGGCTTGCCGAAGATGGGGTGTTCGTCCTCGAGGTTGGTTACCTGGCCGATGTCTATACAAATCTTTGGTTCGATACGATCTATCATGAACACCTCGACTATCACACGGTAGCTCCGTTCAAGAGCTTATTCGACCGTACCGGGTTGGATCTGATTTCAGTAGAGCGAGTCAGCCCTCAGGGAGGGTCCATACGGGTAATGGCCCAGAAAGCCGGAGGGGGTTACAAACCGGATCACTCTGTTGATGAATTGATCGGCCTCGAGAAGCAATTGGGGTTGGACAAGGGATCAACTTTCAGTGGATTTATCCAAAAGATCGACCATGTTGGTACCCGTTTGAGGGAGCTGATCACGTCTCTTAAGGACGGAAATCGGTCTGTCGCTGCCTATGGCGCGACAACGAAGGCAACGACACTGCTTTCACATTTCAGGGTTGGCGCCGAGTCCCTTGATTTCATTGTTGACGACAATCCGCTGAAGCAGGGCCTTTACACGCCGCTTTCTCACATCCCGGTGCTGCCTACCGAGGAGCTATATCGCCGGCGTCCCGATTTTGTGCTGATCCTCGCGTGGAACTTTGCCGAGTCCATCATGCGCACACATCAAAAATTTACCGAGCAGGGGGGCAATTTCGTCATCCCCATGCCGGAGCCGCGGATCGTTTGAACCCACTATGAAAAAGCGCATTCTTATCGTCGCCCCGCACCCGGACGACGAAACTCTCGGCGCCGGCGGAACGGCTGCGAAATTTGCCGCCCAAGGGCATAGCGTGACGGTCCTGGTCGTTTGCGGTCACCTCCCGCCGCTCTACAAACCCGACGAATTCGAAATCACAATGAAAGAGGCTCGCGAAGCGTTCGAGATTCTCGGAATCTCTGACCATCGATTCCTCGGGATTCCCGCGACGTTCGTCCGCGATGAGCCGGCGCATGTGCTCAACGGGAAAATCGCGGCGGTCATAAAAGAAATTGAGCCGCAAATCCTCCTATGCAACTACCCCGATCGCCACATCGACCACCGGGTCATTTTCGACAGTGTGATGGTGGCGGCGCGTCCCGCGGGGCGTGCGGGGGTTGGAATCGAAATTCTCGCCGCGTATGAGACGCTTTCGGAAACTCACTGGAATGCTCCACACATTGAGCCGAACTTCGTGCCGAACTGGGTCGTCGACATTTCGGACGTCTTCGAGCTGAAGCGCCGCGCGCTTTCGTCTTATAGTTCCCAGATTCCGGATTTTCCAGGGGCACGCTCGATAGAGGCGGTCGAAGCTCTGGCGAAATTCCGCGGGACCCAGGCGGGATTTGCGTTCGGCGAAGCCTTTCAAATTATTCGCATGAAGAGCTGACTGCTCGTCTGTTGGCTTCTTGGAATTAGGCTTGGCGATCTTTGATGGAACGCTCGCAATTCTTTGCATATTTTCTGCACTTTGTCCTTGCCGGTGCAATTGCCGGTCTTTCTGCGCTCCTGACCGCCGCATTGGCCCGCCATACGCGGCTGATGGACATTCCAAACGTAAGATCATCGCACGCAAGGCCGACCCCGAGAGGGGGAGGGATTGCCATCGTTTGCGCATTCTTGACCGGGATTTCGATCATCCACCTCGTCGGAGAGGTGACGCCGATTCGAACCGGCTATTTCATCGGCTTTCTGGCGTCCGGATTCGTTATCGCAACGATATCAATTGTTGATGACTATCGATCCATTTCCCCCGGGACTAAGCTCGGTGTGCAGCTGATTGCGATGGCCTCGGCGTTAGCAGCCGGAATAGTGATCGATCAGTTGCATTTGCCGGGAATTGGTGTGGTGGAGTTGGGGTGGTTGGGGTACCCGTTGTCCTTGCTTTGGATTCTTGGGCTGACCAACGCCTACAATTTCATGGACGGTCTGGATGGGCTTGCAGCGAGCACCGCGGTCATTGCAAGCGCATTTTTTTGCGTCATTTCCTTCCATCAGGGTAGCCTGTTCATCTATCTGGCATCACTCGTTTTGTGCGCGGCATCGATTGGCTTTCTTGTCTTCAATCTTCCTCCCGCGCGCATATTCATGGGCGATGTCGGCAGTACATTTCTCGGTTTCACCCTGGCGGTGATGGCGATCATCGCTGCCCGCTATGATCGTTCCCATACCTCCTTGTTTGTAGTCCCGCTGCTGCTGTTCCATTTTATTTTTGACGCGGCATTCACCTTTTTCAGGCGGCTATGGCGAAGGGAACCAGTATTGCAGCCTCACAGGACGCACCTTTATCAACTGCTCAATCGGCTTGGCTGCTCGCACGGAATGGTTGCTCTCATCTATTCCGGGATGGCGGTATGCCAAGGATTTGTTGCAATCTGGATGGTAAGCATCCCGGGAAGCAATCGAGCGTGGGTTTTTCTGCCTCTGCTGATGCTGCAGTTGATATACGCGCATTGGGTGACAAGTTCGTCGAGGCGCAAAGGGCTGCTCTGAAAAAATTTTTCTCGAACCGCAGCAACTGGATTTCAATTTCGGGCCCTGCATAGACGTACACGCAGTCAGTTCTTCAATACCCTCAAGGCGGCAGCCCCCAGTCCGAATTGATACAGGACTTGACCCCAGTCTCTGAGCGTCCTCAGGAATGGCACGCGTTCGTAGTCTTCAGGGACGACGATCGTATCTCCGGGCACAACATTGGCGTTTGAAAGCGACCTGCTAAGCCAGGAGCGCGCTGAGCCGACGACAGAACCATCGGCGCGCAAGATAAACGTCTGGGACGTATCAGCGCGGATGGTCGGGCCACCGGCCTGCGCGACGTAGTCCGATACGCGCTTTTCGGGACGGTATAGAAAAGAAGTTTCAGTAAAGACCGATCCATATACGCTGACCATGGAGGGAGGAGGCGGGACGTAGAGCCGGTCGCCATCCTCGAGCGGAACCTCGGGCAGATCGACGAGGCCCGCATTCTGCGGCATCTCCAGGACAATCCTCCCTGAAGGCTTCAGTTCGCGCAGACGCGCAAGCTGTGCCATACGTGCCTCCCGAAGCGCGGGAAGAGCGGCCGCATCTTCCGGCAGTCCTGACCTTGCGCGGGTAGAGGTATCTGCCTCCATCTCCCGTTCTATGCGCCTGAGGGCCTCCTGATACTGAATAGCCTGCAGCTTGCGGGTCGACTCACGGGTGAATTCGGCAGCGAAGATGAATGCATTCGGCGAAAAACCGCCTATGCGAACGACCAGTTGCCGCATAGTTTCACCCGGCTGCACCTGGTACACCCCGGGAGACCTGAATTCGCCTTCGAGTCGAACGAATTTAGTCTGCCTTGCGACGGAGGTTTGGAGATCTTCCTTCGCAAATACAGTGATCACGTCACCGGGTTGCAACGTAACGTTGTGCTGTGGATCTCCGTCGAGAATCGCCTTTTCCAGATTGAAAGGCACCAGAATCGTAGTCAGGTCGCGCGGGTTGATCCGTTCGATCAAGGCATAGTCCCAGTTGACCTCTTTTAGCGGCGGTCGTATCTGGTTGAGAAGCCGCATCGGGTCGGTGTTCGGGTCTTTGGGCTGGGCAGGCCTCAACGGCAATGGGACCAGCCGGGAAGCATCACTCTCGATCTGCCTGCGGCGAACCGCAGCTCCGACCGTAAGGTCCTCGCTTTCTTTGATCTTGCGTTCGGCAAGGTCCGTCACGTCGAGTTGCGTGCCGGCCGGATCCTGCTGCTTCAGGAGGCGCGCAACGTCCTGATCAAGCCCTACGATTTGATTGCGCTTGAGCCAATAGTCGCGCGAGACTACCGCCTCTTTCTCCGGAATCAGGTCGCGAACGCGCATTCCTGAGCGCCACGGAAACCGCCCAGGCTGTGCGACATTTCCGCGCAGCGTGACGGTGTTGTCGAACCTCGGTAGCAGCGCAAATACAGTGATGAAATCCCCATCCCGAACATTGCGTGCAAGCCCCGTCGAATCGAGGGTAAATTCCTCGACTTTGCGCACCGCCCGATTCTCGATTCTTTCGACGGTGACCTTCTGGCCCTGCGCCGTGGTCGCCAATCCGCCAGCCCAGCGAATGAGTTCGGAGAGCGGTGAATTCTGTTTCAATTCATAGATGGCTGGAACGTTCACGCTTCCGGATACTGCAACTAATGGCCCAACCGGGGGGATGTAGATCACGTCGCCGGGAAGCAACTGCGTGTCTTTCGATTTGTCGCCCGAAATAAGCAGATCGTACAGATCGAATTCGGCCACAACCCGGTTTCCGCGCTTGAGCTGGATGCTGCGCATCGACCCCTTCGCTGACGGTCCCCCCACCACAAATAGCGCGTTTACCAGCGTGCTGAGCGAACTTACCGTATAGCTGCCCGGGCGGCGCGCCTGGCCCACGACAAATATCTGAATGGAGCGCAAGCGCCCGAGTGTTGCCGTGAGTTCGAAATTTCTGAAGACTCGCCCAAAGCCGGTCTTGAGATAGGCGGTCAGGTCCTGGTACTTGATTCCCGCCACATTGAAGACGCCCACTTTTGGAACGCTGATCGTCCCATTGCGGTCGACGGTGGTTATGAAGTCGACGTCGATCTGGCCCCACGCGCGGATCAGGATTTCATCGCCGGGCCCGATTACGTAGTCAGCCGTGACCGGCACGTTATCAAGGGGGGCGAACGTGCTGGGCACCTTGCGAAATAACTCATGGCCGAAGATCGGCAACTCACGGCCGGTGGATTGAAGAATGAAATCCTGGAATTCATTGCGCGGCTCACTGCGCGAATCATCGATCTCCAGGCGCTCAAAGCGCCCTGCACCGGCAGGCCCGGCACCCTGATTGGCGGGCGGCGAGCCGGTAGTCCCCGGCGTACCGGTGCCTCCGGTCCCGCTCGGACCAGGCTGGAATATCGACGAACTGGCCCCGCCGCTTTCTTGCGTAGTGCCTTGTGGAGTGCCCTGCTGGCCGGTACCCTTTTGGGGAATACTGCGTGTATTCGACAGTTCAAAAATGCTCTGCGCAAGAGAAAGGGGAGCGATGGAAAACCCAATCGAAATCAGGATCAATCTTGTGTAACAAAGCATGGGTTGGGTCGTCCGCAAGGTTGCACATGCGCGCTCATGCGCAGGCTGCTGAGTAGCGTTCAAATCTTAGCTATTTTAAGTGATCACGTCCACGCTCCAGTACAGGTTTCGCCATGGCTGGGCGAGATCGCTGGCGGCGTTGGTGTACAAGCGCTGAGCTTTATTCGTGCTGGTTGTAGGTCCTGTGTCCATGCGCCTTCGATAGCGCGTCGCGCTTAGCCAAACTCAGATCTTCGCGCACCATCTCCCCCACTAGTTCGTTGAAACTGATTTTAGGCTCCCAGCCAAGTATTGATTTGGCCTTTGTGGCGTCCCCAAGCAAAGTTTCGACTTCCGTAGGGCGGAAGTAGTTGGGATCCACACGGACGATCACCTGTCCTTTCTTTACGGCGGTCAATTCAGCCGATTGAATCCCGGCTATGCGACCCGATTCCTCCTTGCCGCTTCCCTCCCATGCCAAATTGATGCCGAGTTCCTTCGCAGCCGCGTCGACGAACTCCCGCACGCTGTACTGGACGCCCGTCGCAATCACGAAATCCTCCGGTTGGGTCTGCTGCAACATCATCCATTGCATGCGAACATAATCTTTTGCATGTCCCCAGTCGCGCCGCGCACCCAGATTGCCAAGGTAGAGGCACTCTTGAAGACCCAGGACGATTCTTGCCAGGGCTCGCGTGATCTTGCGTGTGACGAAGGTCTCTCCCCGAAGCGGCGATTCGTGGTTGAACAGGATGCCGTTGCATGCATACATGCCGTACGCCTCGCGATAATTGACCGTGATCCAGTACGCATACAGCTTTGCCACCGCGTATGGCGAACGCGGATAAAAAGGCGTTTTTTCGTTTTGTGGCGATTCTTGGGCGAGACCGTACAGTTCAGAAGTCGAAGCCTGGTAGTAGCGTGTTTTCTTCGTCAGGCCCAGGATGCGGATGGCTTCGAGGACGCGCAGCGCGCCGAGGGCGTCGGAATTGGCCGTGTATTCGGGCTCTTCAAATGACACCGCAACGTGGCTCTGTGCGGCGAGGTTGTAGATCTCGTCAGGTCGTACCTGTTCGATCACGCGTACGAGGCTGCTCGAGTCCGTGAGGTCGCCGTAGTGCAGGATCAGACGCCGATCAGCTTCATGCGGATCCTGATAGAGGTGGTCGATTCGCTGAGTGTTGAAGAGCGAAGTTCTGCGCTTAATGCCATGGACCACGTAGCCTTTCTGAATGAGCAGTTCGGCGAGGTATGCGCCGTCTTGGCCCGTGATGCCGGTTATTAGAGCTGTTTTCCTGGGATCCATACACCCAAATTCTAGCCCAGACGCTCTGACAATCGAGAGGCCTTCTGGCATCAATCGATATTCTCAGCGCCGAAAGCGGTTCCCGGCGAAAGATTCCCGGTGGCGGCTACGGCTATAGATATCGCGGGCGGATTTCAAACCGCCCGATTGAGCTCCGCATACAACGGCGCAAAATCCGGCGCGGTTTCCCTTAGAAGCTGCTCGAAACTCTCGATCACAAAATAGGTGCTTTGGTAGCTGTCGATCTTGTACGCCGTTCTCATCGCCGTCATGAGATCTAAATCGTCCCTCCGCGGCTCCGGGCTGTCGACCGCGTACTGCAACTCTCCCCCCGACGAAAGCAGTCCGGCGCCGTACGCGCGGATCCCTTCCGGAGTGCTCACCAACCCGAACTCGATGGTGTGCCAGTAGAGGCGGCCCAAGTAGGTAAGACCGTTCAGTTTCAGCGCCTTGAGCCCGCCCTTTCCATACTCGTACAGGTGGTCGGCATATTGCGCGTCGAAGAGCAGTGGCACGTGCCCGAAGAAATCATGGAACACATCGGGTTCCACGATGTAGTCGAACTCCTCGGGCTTGCGGATCCAGACCGTGACCGGAAAGCGCCGATTGGCCAGGTGCGTGAAGAACGCGTCATCCGGGATCAGGCCGGGGACGGCCACGATTTCCCAGCCGGTTGCCGCGCGCAGGCGGCGCGAGACGTCCTCGAAGCGAGGGATGCCTTCGGCCGCATCCAGCAAGGCAAGCGCCCGGTTGTATTCCGGGCATGCATATTTCGGCACCAGCCGGGACTGGCGGGCATAGAGCCGGCGATAGAGTGCGTGCTCGGCTGGCGTGTAAGCGGGCCAATCCTGCTTCACCGAAAAATCCGCGCCGGCCTGGCTGTAGTCGCCGCGAAGGTCCGAAGGCAGCGCAGCCGGAATCGATCCGCCGGCCGCAATGGGGGCGGCAATTGGTGAGGGCGGGGTGGCCGGCTCGGCGCGTGCGTCGGGTTCCATGACCAAGTATAAGATTGCCAGCACACCGGATGGTGTCGCAGCACACAAAACAGGCCCAAGGAGACTTACTTGAATTCCAAAGCACTTTTGCTGGTCACGGCGCTCATGTCGCCGGCAGGCTCGCCTTGGGCGCAAAGCCCTGACGCGTATCCATCCAAACCGGTCCGTTTCGTCGTCGGCTTTCCCCCCGGCGGCGCCAACGACATTCTCGGCCGGCTGGTCGGCGCGAAGCTGCAGGAAAGGCTCGGCCAGACCTTTGTGATCGAAAACAAGCCGGGGGCGAATGCGATCATCGCCACCGAGTTCGTTGCCAAGGCCCCTCCCGACGGGTACACGCTGCTGATCGGCGCGAGCGGCGCGATGACTTTCAACCCCGGGCTCTACGACAAGCTGCCCTATGACCCGGTCAAGGATTTCGCGCCGATCACCATGATCGGTTCGTTTCCCCTGGTGCTGACGGTCAGTCCTACGCTTGGGGTCGCCACGGTCAGGGAGCTGGTGACACTGGCCAAGGCCAAGCCGGGGACGTTCAACTATGGCGCAGGTTCCACTCCGTTTCAGCTGGCGGCCGAACTCTTCAAGATGCAGACCGGCACGGACTTCAAGCACGTGCCCTACAAAGGCAGCGCTGCGACAGTCAATGCACTGCTCGGCGATGAGATCGCGCTCACCTTCGTGGACAGCCCGCCGGTGGTGGGGCAGATCAAGGCGGGCAAGCTGCGGGGCCTCGCGGTCACTTCGCCAAAGCGCGCGGCCTTCATGCCGGACCTGCCGACGGTGATCGAGGCGGGCGTTCCGGATTTCGAGGTGGTGCTCTGGACGAGCCTGTTCGCGCCCGCGGGCACGCCGCCGGCCATCGTGCGCAGGCTGCAAGGCGAGATCGCGAAGATCCTCCAGATCCCGGAGATCCGCGAGCGCATGACGGCGATCGGCATCGACCCGATCGGCGGTACGCCGGAGGAGCTGGCCGCGCAGTTGCGTGCGGACTTGATCCGCTGGACCAAGGTCGCCAGGACCGCGGGGATCAAGGCCAACTAATGCGGCCGGCGGAGCCAAGGCAGTACCGCTACTACGATCTCGTGATGGTGGCGTTCGTCACCGTCCTGATCTGCTCCAACCTGATCGGTCCCGCCAAGATCGCCCAGCTCGATCTGCCTCTCCTGGGCGTGGTCACCTTTGGCGCGGGGGTGCTCTTTTTCCCGATCTCATATGTTTTCGGCGACATCCTGACCGAGGTATACGGCTACGACCGCGCGCGCAAGGTCATCTGGGCCGGGTTCGCCGGGCTCATCTTCGCGTCGGTCATGGCGACGATCGTGGTGGCGCTGCCGCCGGCGCCCTTCTGGAATCACCAGGCCGCCTACGAAGTCGCGTTCGGCTCGGCCTGGCGCATTGTGCTCGCGTCGATGATCGCGTACTTCTGCGGCGAGTTCGTCAACTCTTTCGTCCTCGCGAAGATGAAGGTTCTCACACAAGGCCGCTGGCTGTGGACACGCACCATCGGCTCGACGATCGCCGGCGAGGCGGTGGACTCGGCCTTGTTCTACCCGCTCGCGTTCTACGGTACCGGGATCATCCCGGACGACAAGCTGCCGGTGGTCATGTTCGCGCAGTTCGTTACGAAGGTGGCCGTGGAAGTGCTCTTCACGCCTCTTACCTACCGGATCGTAAGCGTACTCAAGCGCGCCGAGCAGGAGGACTACTACGACCGCACGACGAACTTCAACCCGTTCGCTCTAAAATCTTGAATATTCATGCGGTTTTGGAAACGCTCAGTCAGGATAGCCTTGCGGGTTTGCGCTCTGCCAAGCCCACGAATCACGGCACATGTCCTCGATTCCAAACTGTGTCTGCCAGCCCAGTTCCCGGCGCGCGAGAGACACATCCGCGTAGCAGCTCGCCACGTCGCCTGGCCGGCGGGGAGCGATTTCGCGGGGAATCGGAATTCCGGTCACGCGCTCGAAAGCGTTGATTACCTCGAGAACCGAATGACCGCGGCCAGTGCCGAGGTTCACGGTAATCGACCTATCCTCGTCGAGAAGGTATCTCAGGGCCGCAACATGCCCCGCGGCCAGATCCATCACGTGGATGTAGTCGCGAACGCCTGTCCCATCGATCGTGTCGTAGTCGTTTCCGAATACCCGTAGCTCTTTAAGACGGCCGATCGCGACCTGGGTGATATAGGGAAACAAATTATTCGGGATGCCGCGCGGATCCTCGCCGATTCGTCCGGACGGATGCGCTCCTATCGGATTGAAGTATCGCAGCGTGGCGTGGCGAAACCCTCGCGTTCCGGCGGCGATATCCGTAAGAATAGATTCGATAAACTGTTTCGTGCGCCCGTAAGGATTTACCGCACCCAAGGGATGGTCTTCCGCGAGCGGCAGACGCTGCGGCTCTCCGTATACGGTCGCCGAAGAACTGAACACTATCCGGCGCACCGAAAAGCGCGCCATAGCTTCAAGAAGCACAAAGGTTGCGCCGAGGTTGTTGTCGTAATACACAAGCGGTTTTGCAACTGACTCTCCGACAGCTTTGTAGCCGGCAAAATGAATTACTGCTTCGATCTCATGTCCTTCGAATACCGCATGAAGCGCCTTGCGGTCTCGCAAATCCGTCTGGTGGAAAACGACACTGCCGCCACCGAGCGTGCGGATGCGTTCAAACACCGCGATCTTGCTATTCTCGAGATTGTCGGCGATCGCGAGCGCGTACCCCATGCGCAGCAGTGCGACACAGGTGTGTGATCCAATATAGCCGAGGCCGCCGGTAACCAAGATCATATTCCGGTGCTCTCGTCGGAAAACAGTGAATCGCGGGAGACTACGAGTATCACAAAGAGTAGCAGACTATATTTCCCGGTGAGCATCGATACATACTATTGTGGCGGAAGAGGAAGTCTCCCCGTGCGGATCGCCTCGAGGATGCGACGCAGCCGGGCACGTTCAAGGCTGGGAACGTCGTCCATCAATGTCCTGCCTTCGATGCGCACGTAGTACTGACCGGCGTACCGGTTCGGATCGCGCAGGTGCCATACGAGCAGGCTGTGTTCGCCGATGGTCACCTCCGCGACGACACGGTTACGCGATTCGAAGTACTCGGTGTACACCTGCCTGAAGCTGTCGTCGCCCACCGAAGCCTGGTATTCCTGAAGCACCTCGAAGCGGCGCCGCGGGGCGTTAGACAGCAGCGCAGCCTCTTCTGCGGAGCCCGTTGAGAGATGGAGCTCGAGCAGCTTTGCAGTATTGAGTGCGCTGTTCGGCTCGAGCGGCACGGAAGGGTCGACGATGTTTGCGCCCGGCGCAAAGGCACGGATGGAGAATTGAACGCTCTCGCCGTCGAGCACGATCGATTGCCCTGCGTAGGGTTGGGCTTGCGCAAGCCCCGCGATGGCCATCATTGCGCAGAAAACAGGGACAGACCACGATTTCCCCATCCCACTCATCGAGCGACGCAAATGGTGGTCTGTCCCTGTTTTACTTCGGGCCAGCGGGGTATCAGGCTGCCCGGGCAACCGGTGCCGGGTTGCGAAAGCGAGCGAGCAACGCGTCTCGCTTTGCGTGCGCTTCGGCCGCGTTCTTTGCCTTGATGTGTCCGTAGCCGCGGATGATCTCAGGCAGGCTGGCAATCTCGACTGCCAAGGCATGGTTCTCGCGCGAAAGTGAGGGGAGAAGTTCCATGATTGTTCGTTCGTACTCCGCCACGAGGTCGCGTTCCATGCGCCTTTCGGCGGTATGGCCGAAGACGTCGAGCGGAGTGCCGCGCAGCCCCTTGAGCTTTGCGAGCACCCGGAAGCCGGCCATCATCCAGGGGCCAAACTGCATCTTCTTCGGCTCTCCGGTGTGGGGGTCCGGCTTTGCAAGCATGGGCGGGGCGAGGTGGAACACCAGCTTGTAGTCGCCTTGGAACATCGACTCGATCTTCTTCGTAAACGCGCCGTCGGTGTACAGGCGGGCGACTTCGTACTCGTCCTTGTACGCCATCAGCTTGGCGAAGTAGCGCGCCACGGCCTTGGCCAAGTCGTCCCCGCCGGTTAGCGCAGCTTCCGCACTGCGGACGCGTTCCACCAGGCTCGAGTAGCGCGTGGCATAAGCGGCGTCCTGGTAGTCGGTCAGCAACTTGACGCGCCGTTGGAGCAGTTCCTCAATCGTGCGCGAGAAGTGCGGGTTGATCTGAATGACTTCAGCGGGCGTGGCGGCGCGCTGGACACGCTCCGGTGCCATCACCGCGCGGCGTCCCCACACAAAACTCTTGCGGTTGAACTCGACGGCCACGGCGTTGAGTTCGATCGCGCGTTCGATCGCGTGGCCCGAAAGAGGCACCCAGCCTTTCTGGTACGCGTAGCCCAGCATGAACATGTTGGTGGCGATCGAGTCGCCCATCAGGCTGGTGGCCATGTCAGCCGCGGCAATGAAATCCGTGTCGCGGCAGGCTTCGCGGATGTCGTGCTGGAGATCGCTTCCGGGCAGCTGCCAGTTCGGGTTCTTTACGAATTCCGCGGTCGGGGCCGTCGTGCCATTGACGACAGCACGTGTGTCGGTTGTGGACATCGTGCCGAGCGCGTCGGCGCTGGCCGTGACCACGAGGTCGCATCCGATCACAAGCGCGGCGCTGCCGGTCCCGATGCGGGCGGCATGCAGTTCTCCGGGCGAGCGCGCGATCTTCACGTGCGACATCACCGGTCCGCCCTTCTGCGCGAGCCCGGACATGTCCAGCACCGAGACGCCCTTGCCTTCGAGGTGTCCGGCCATCGCAAGGATCTGTCCGATGGTGACGACGCCCGTGCCCCCGATGCCGGTCACGAGCACATTGCACGTCGCATCCAGCGCGGGGAGGGCGGGCTCCGGAAGCGCCGGAAAATCCTCGCCTGCGTCGGATTTGGACGCGGGCTTGCCCCGCTTGAGCTCGCCGCCCTCCACTGTCACGAAACTCGGGCAAAACCCTTTGACGCACGAAAAGTCCTTGTTGCAGGTGGACTGGTTGATCTTGCGCTTGCGGCCGAACTCCGTTTCCAGCGGTTCGACCGAGAGGCAGTTGGACTTCACGCTGCAATCGCCGCAGCCTTCGCAGACGGCCTCGTTGATGACGGCGCGCTTGGCGGGATCGGGGTATTCGTTGCGCTTGCGCCGGCGGCGCTTTTCGGAGGCGCAAGTCTGGTCGTAGATCAGCGCCGAGACACCGGGTTGCTCGCGCAACTCGCGCTGCACCAGGTCAAGGTCGTCGCGGTGCCTCACGGTGACGCCCGGCGCCCAGTTCGTGCCCGGCGGATACTTCTCCGGCTCGTCGGTGACCACGACGATCGGGCCGACGCCTTCGGCGGCGATCTGGCGCGAGATGATGGGTGGATCGAGCGGCCCGTCGTGATGCTGGCCGCCGGTCATGGCGACCGCGTCGTTGTAGAGGATCTTGTAGGTCATGGTGACCTTGGCCGCCACGGCCGCCCGGATCGCCATCAGCCCCGAGTGGTAATAAGTGCCGTCGCCGAGGTTCGCGAAGATGTGCTTCGTGTCGCAGAACGGCGACTGGCCGATCCACGTGGCGCCTTCGCCGCCCATGTGCGTGAAGGTCGAGGTATTGCGGTCCATCCAGAGCGACATGAAATGGCAGCCGATCCCGGCGGTGGCACGGCTGCCTTCGGGCACGCGGGTGGAGGTGTTGTGCGGGCAGCCTGAGCAGAAAAAGGGCTGGCGCACCGAAGTCACGCGCGGCCGGGCGAGCGCTTTTTCTTTTGCGTCCAGGAACGCAAGCCGCGCCCGGTACCGTTCGCCGAGAAGCTTGTCCAGGCCGAGTTTCGCGAACCGCTTCGCCAGCGCACGGGCGACGATGGCTGGCGAATGTTCGTAGTGGGCTGGCAGCAGCCAGGTTCCCGCGGGCTGGCCGGCGGCCTGGCTCCATTCGCCGTTGTCATCGAATTTTCCAACCACGCGCGGAGCCCGCTTGCCTTCCTCCCACGTATAAAGCTCCTCCTTGATCTGGTATTCGATCAGCTGGCGCTTTTCCTCGATGACGAGGATCTCTTCGAGTCCTTCGGCGAACCTGCGCGCGCCCTGCGGCTCGAGCGGCCAGGGCATTGCCACCTTGTAGATGCGAAGCCCGATGTCGCGCGCGACGTTCTCGTCGATGCCCAGGTCCGCCAGCGCCTGCATCGTGTCGCCAAAGGACTTGCCGGTGGTCACTATTCCGAGCCTTGCCTTCGGCGAATCCCAAACCATGCGGTCGAGCTTGTTGGCGCGCACATAGGCAAGCGCTGCGTAGACCTTGAAATCGAGCAGCCGCGCTTCCTGTTCGAGGATGCCGTCGGGCCAGCGGATGTTCAGGCCGCTTGGCGGCAGCACGAAATCCTGCGGGAGGACGATGTTCACGCGTCCCGGATCCACGCTGACCGACGCCCCGGATTCGACGACATCGGTGACGCACTTGAAGCCGACCCAGCATCCCGAATAGCGGCTCATTGCGAACCCATGCAGGCCGAAGTCGATGTACTCCTGGACGCTCGACGGGTTGAGCACAGGGATCAGGCAGGCCTTGAGGATGTGCTCGCTCTGGTGGGCCAGGGTCGAAGACTTCGCCGCATGATCGTCGCCGGCGAGCAGGAGCACGCCGCCATGCTTTGCGCTGCCGGCGGCGTTGCCGTGCTTGAAGACGTCGCCGCAGCGGTCGACGCCGGGACCCTTTCCGTACCACATCGAGAAGACGCCGTCGTAATTCGCGTCCTTGAAGAGGTTGACCTGTTGCGTGCCCCAGATCGATGTGGCCGCGAGGTCTTCGTTGACGCCGGGCTGGAAGCGCACGTGATGCTGCTCGAGGAAGGCCTTAGCCTTGTGCAGCGATTGGTCGAGCCCGCCGAGCGGCGAGCCGCGATAGCCCGAGATAAATCCTGCGGTGTTGAGTCCCGCCGCGAGGTCGCGCTCACGCTGCATCATCGGGAGTCGCACCAGAGCCTGGGTTCCGGTGAGGAACACGCGGCCTGAACTGGCCGCGTACTTGTCGTCCAGCGAAACCTTGGCGAGATCGGCGGGTGCGACCGGGGCGTTCATCGTTGAGTCTCCACAAAAATCGTGCTTCCGGGCGGCGGCGCCTTGCGTGGGTAGCACTGGCGGGGCGCCATCCTCGCTCGGGAATCGTGTCCCCGAACAGGCTCTGGCGAGACTAGCACAACGAATATGCGGCCACGGCCCGCGGATTCAATCTGCAGATCACTTGGACTTGGCGGGCTTGTCCCAATAGGGCTCCGGTCCGAAGGACTCGGCAAGAAAATCGATGAAAGCCCGCGTCTTCGCCGGCAGGTGACGCCGGTGCGGATACACCGCGTAAATTGCGACATCGGTGTCGAACGTGTAACCGGGGCAGAGCGCGACGAGCGAACCGTCTTCGAGGTGCCGGCGAACGTCCCAGGTGGATTTCAGCGCAATACCCATGCCCGCGAGTGCCCATTCGCGCAGCACTTCCCAGTTGTCGCACGCATAGTTTCCGGTTACGCGCACTTTGCCGCACTTGCCGACCGGGCTGCGGTAGTCCCAGGTCTGGGTGAAGCCCTGGCTCCAGTCGGCGAGCAGGCAGTTGTGGGAAACGAGCTCGCCCGGCGTCTTGGGCGTGCCATGGCGGCGAAGGTATTCTGGGCTCGCACAGACGACGCGCCGATTGGGTGCGAGCTTGCGTGCGGCGAGCGATGAATCCTCGAGCTCGGCGATCCGGATGGCGACGTCGAACCCTTCCTCGATGAGGTTGATGCGCCGGTCCGACAGGCTGAGCGCCAGTTGCAGCTTCGGGTACATCTTGGCGAATCGCGGCACCAGGGGCGCGATGTGCTGGTGACCGAATGCGGAGGACATCGCGACCCGCAGCACGCCTTGGGGCTCCACGCGGCCAGCCGAAATGGTGGCGTCCGCTTCGTCGATCTCGGCGAGGATGCGCGTGCAGGTTTCGTAGTAGCTCGCGCCTTCGTCGGTGAGGCTCGTGCGACGCGTCGTCCGGTTGACGAGGCGGACACCCAATCGGGTTTCGAGTGCAGCCAGCCGCCGGCTCACCACTGCAGTGGACAGGCTCAACTCACGCGCGGCGGCCGACAGGCTTCCAGTAGTGACCACTCGGGCGAAGATCGCCATTTCTTGCAGGTTGTCGGGCATATTGTTGCGATCTTAGCAAAGGTGTTTTGAAAAGAATGCGGATTCTCTTTAGTGGCACAACACCTTACATTTGTCGCATCGCAACAAGAAACAGGATTCAATCATGAATGGCAGCGAGATCGAGTACCTCGAAGCAAGGTTGCCGGTGGGTTTGCGCACCATGCCCTCGCCGGAGCAGATGGACCACCTGATCGCCCGGGCGCGGACCCAGCGAGCGCAGCTGATGGCTGCAGATTTCGCCCGCTTGGCAGGCGCCATCGTGTCCTTCGCACGCGCGGTTCGCAACATCGCCGTGTCCTGCACCGCAGCGCGCCTGCGCCTGCAGAACGTCTAGGTCGCGACCGCCGCAGCTTCCTCCTCCTCCTTTGCTGCGGCGGACTTGTCCCGCCCCGCGCTTCTAGCGCGGGGCGGGGACGCGTTTTTAGAGTCGTCCCATCAGCCGGGTCTCAGGCGATCGATTTCCACATTTCGATGTCGCGCTGCGCGGTCCAGATGCGTGGGTGCTTGATGCCGCTCGCCTCATCGAAGGCACGCGACACGTCGAACGGCATGCAGTGCTCATAAATCGGGTAGGCCCCGTAAGCAGGGTCCATGCGCCGCTTGGTCGATTCGTAAACCTCTTTCAGCGACTTCCCCGCCTTGACGCCGCGACGCGCGGATTCGAGTAACCCGCGCACGAAATCCTGCGTGAACCGGATGGCCTTCAGCGAATCGGCAGCCGACTTAAGCGCCGGGCCGCGGCCGGGAACCAGAGCCTTGGGATTGAGTGCCGAAAGTTTCGCAAGCGTTGCGGGCCACTGCTCAAGGTGCGCGTCGCCCGTGTAGATACCGGCCTTGTACTCGACGAGATCTCCGGAGAACAGAACCTTCTGCGACGGAATCCAGACGATCGTGTCGCCCGCGGTGTGCCCGGGACCGGCGTGGATGATGCGCACTTCGAGCTTGCCCATCATGAGCGTCATTTCCTGCCGGAACGCGATTGTCGGCCAAGTGAGGCCGGGAATCGATTCCTTGCCCCTGAAGAGGCGCGGGAAGCGGCCGATCTCGCTCGCCATGTCCTGCTTGCCGCGTTCGCGGATGAGGGCGAGTGTCGCGTCGCTTGCGATGATCTCCTGTGGGCGATACGCCGAAGCGCCAAGCACCCGCACGGCGTGGTAGTGCGTGAGCACCACATACTTCACCGGCTTCGAAGTCACCGTGCGGATTCGCTTGATGACCTCCCTTGCCATCAGCGGTGTGGCCTGCGTGTCGATCACCATCACGCTGTCGTCGCCGACGATCACGCCGGTATTCGGGTCGCCTTCGGCCGTGAAGGCATAGGCGTTCGGGGAAAGCTTCTCGAAGGAGATTTTCTTGGGCTCGAGGTCGCCCTGCGACGCGAATGTGGCCATGGCTAAGTTTGTCGGAAGTGGAAAAGGTGCGCGGGGATACGCGGAGCGCTGCCGCGGCAGGCCTGAGTCAGGCGGCGACCGCGTCGATCTGCTCTAGCCGATACCCGTAGTTGTAGACGGGAACGACGCGATAGCCGGTTTCGGGCCGCAGGTCGAGCTTCTTTCTCACCTGGCTCACATGAGTGTCGACGGTGCGCGTCGCGAGATCGCCGCTCTGACCCCACACGGCTTCGCGAAGGTGTCCGCGGGACATCAGGCGCCCCATGTTGCGGAATAGGACGACCGCGAGGTCGAATTCCTTGGGCGTCAGGTCGACCGACGCGCCGTTGTGCCTGATCTCGCTTCGCTGCGTGTCGATCTCGTACGGCGGGAAGCTGAGTTGTTTCTGTTCCTGCTGCGGATAGGCCCGGCGCAGGAGCGCATTTACGCGCGCGAGCAGTTCCTGCCGCCGCGCGGGTTTCACCATGTAGTCGTCGGCACCGGTCTCGAGCGCGAACACGATGTCCTCCTCGGAATCGCGCACGGTCACGAAAAGCACGGGAACGAGCTTGGAAACATTGCCGCGGATCCACTTGAGCACGTCCGCGCCCGACACGTCTGGCACCTGCCAGTCGAGCACATAGATGTCGAAACTCTCGCGACCGGCCAGGCGCATGGCCTCGCGCCCGCTGGTATAGGCATGCACGTCATGACCCGCGTCAGAGAGCCAGCGCTTAAGCAGCGCGAGCTGGTCAGGGTCGTCTTCGAGTATCGCGATTCGCAAAGAAATCTCCACTCTTGCGGCGCATCATGTTTTACAGAGTTTGACAGATGATAAGCCTAACCAGAGCAGTCCATACAGCGGGAGTCGAACCGGGCAGCGGGGGGGGCGCCGTTCCAAGGGGAGTGCGTGTGTCAAAATCCTGCGCTTTGACTTCGAGGCCTCCATGCGCATCGCAATTCTCGGCGGCGGAACGATCGCCCGCCTGTTCCTCGAGCACATCAGGCGCGGCGACCTTGGCCCCGGCATCGATGTGGCTGCGATCTGTGGACGTAGCCAGGCTTCGGCGGGCTTAGCGCTTGCCCGGGAGTACGGCGTCCCCTTTGTGGTCGGGGTCGACGCCGTGGCGGCGGCCAAGCCGGACGTGGTTGTTGAGGCAGCATCCCACGAAGCGGTGCGCGAGCACCTGGTCAACCTCCTTTCCTCGGGGATCTCGGTCATTGTCCTGTCCGGCGGCGCGCTGGTCGACGACGCCCTGAGGGCGCAGGCGGAGGACGCGGCCGAAACAAACGGTGCCCTCCTGTACGTGCCATCCGGAGGGATCGGGTCCCTGGATGCACTCAAAGCCGCCTGCATTGCCGGGGTGGATGAAGCCTCGATCCAGGTCGCGAAGCCCCCTGCCGCCTGGAAAAAGATCGCCTATGTCGAAACGCTCGGAATCGACCTCGACGGGTTGAAGGAAGCCACAGTCTTGTTCGAGGGCTCGGCTCGCGAGGGCGTCCCGCACTTCCCCCAGAACGTCAATATTGCGGCTGTGCTGTCCATGGCGGGCATCGGCTTCGACCGCACCCGCCTGCGGGTGGTTGCGGATCCGGCGCTGGTGCTGAATACGCATTCGATCCGCATCAAGGGCGCGAGCGGGATCATTACGATCGTGCTCGAGAACGTTCCTTCGCCGGACAATCCGAAGACCGCGTGGCTTGCCTGCTACAGCGCTTTGGCCGCGCTCAAGCTGGTCAATTCACGGGTGCGCTACGGCACATAAACGTTGGCTCGTGTCGAATGTGAGCGCAGGCTTACACTTTTGGCGTCGCTCGCCGGCGGATTCAGGCCGAAAAGACCATTCTTTCTTGACCAACTGCCGGAATTACCACATAATTTCAGGTTCCGCCGGAGGGGTGCCCGAGTGGTTAAAGGGGGCAGACTGTAAATCTGTTGGCCTTGCGCCTACGTTGGTTCGAATCCAACCTCCTCCACCAGGCGCAGGACGTGCAGGGCAGGCGCAGCAAGAAAGCAGGCAGGCGATTGACGGGATGAAAGGGCAGCAAGGACGACGTCCGCGGGCGGGTGTAGCTCAATGGTAGAGCAGAAGCCTTCCAAGCTTACGACGAGGGTTCGATTCCCTTCACCCGCTCCAGTTCGAAACAAGGATGCGCCCATGTAGCTCAGTGGTAGAGCACTCCCTTGGTAAGGGAGAGGTCACGCGTTCAATCCGCGTCATGGGCACCAGGAAGCAGTGGCAGGAAATAGCAGCGGGCAGCACAGCGCGGGCGGCAAATCAGGCAGTAACTCGGATAACGGCGAAACTTCACTCGGGAAGATCATGGCAAAAGTCAAATTCGAACGTACCAAGCCGCACGTGAACGTGGGGACGATTGGTCACGTGGA
>ENA-ORBV01006426-ORBV01006426.1-microbial-mat-metagenome-genome-assembly--contig:-NODE-6426-length-20757-cov-4.999178_pt1 | contig 20757 bp, 17 predicted proteins | sample MGYA00237777_ERZ505514 | MGnify/ENA primary metagenome ERZ505514 (study PRJEB26160, sample SAMN06269048) | microbial mat metagenome | isolation source: Oligotrophic lake microbial mat | place... | reverse complement strand
TAATGATACGGCGACCACCGAGATCTACACCTCTCTATTCGTCGGCAGCGTCAGATGTGTATAAGAGACAGGGGCGTTACGGCGCCACCGACCGAACTGTTCAGCGGCACCCCGGCTGCGCAAACCGATGTGCTGGTGACCTTCCTGGACCTGTTCGAGGCGGCGGTGCAGGAGCAACAGGCGGGCGCCCTGGATACCAACCCCGACGGCAGCAAGAAGAAAAAGTCTGACGACGCAATCGTCACGGAAGGTGAAATATGCCGTTGAAGCTTCTGCCAGGGCAGTCGCCCTTCGGTGCTGGCGCGCTGCTGCACCTGCTGGTATTGGCAACCCTGTTGGCTGGCGCGGCTCCAGTACGCGCCCAGGCCTCGGGTGAGGTTGAATTCACGCGCGGCGTGGGCTATGCCCAGACGCCGGGGCAGGGCGCGCGCATTATGGGCAAGGGACTGGTTTTCAAGGAAGGTGACACCTTGAGCACGGCCGAAGGCTCCACCGCCATCATCCGCATGCAGGACGGCACGCGCATGACGCTGCGCCCGGGCACCGACTTGGTGGTGCAGCGCTACCAGTACCGCGAGGGTGCCAGCGACAACAGCATGGTGATGCAACTGTTCTCGGGCGGGCTGCGCGCCATCACCGGCTTGATTGCCAAAGGTTCGCCGGACGCGGCCAAGCTTCAGACCAAGACCGCCACCATTGGTATTCGTGGTACCGACTTTGATGCGCGCATCTGCCAGCGCGACTGCGCTGGCGAAGCTGCCAAGGTGAGTGAGGCGGCGCGCAGCAACTCGGTGCAGGCCAGTGCCAAGCTGGTCCTTACGCAGGGCGAGATCATGGCAGTGGACGGTGCCGGCGGGCGCCGCCGCCTGGTCGATGGCGGCGCCATCTACCCCGGCGAGACGGTGGAGACGGGTGCTGCCGCCAGGGGCGTGCTGGCGTTTCGCGACGACAGCCGCCTGACGCTGGGCGCGGCAACGCGGTTTCGGGTGGATACCTTTGTTTTCGATGAAAAGAATCCGTCCGACGGGCGCTTTCTGGTGTCGTTGTTGCGTGGCTCGGCGCGCGCCCTGACCGGGCTGATCGGCAAGGCCAACAACCGCAATGTGGGTTTTACGACGGCCACCGCCACCATCGGCATCCGCGGCACCGGGCTGGACATTGAGTGTGGCGATAGCTGCAGCTTCTTCACCTGGCTCGGCACCATCGAAGTTACTCCAACCGGATCGTTCGGCACGGCCGGACAGACCGCTTTGCAGGTGCTCAGTGCCGGCCAAGGTCTGTTCGTCAGCAGCACCGGCATGCGCGCACTCAGCGCACCGATTCCGGCCATCGAGAACCTGCCGCGTCCCGATACGGTGCCGGTGGACAGCAAGCAACTCTTCTCCAGCGCGGCGCTGCCCGCAGACGAGCAGGGCTTGTATGTGTTCGTGCGCGACGGCCATATCGAAGTCACCACCAGCAGCGAAACCCTGCACCTGGGCAAGGGCGAAACCGGCTTTGCCGGAGACACCGGGCGCACCGTGCGACCGTTGCAGATACCGTTGTTCCTGGACTTTGACCGCACACCCAAACCCGACAGCACCAACCCCATGTTGCAAACTGTATTGAACGAGACGGTCAACCGACCGGCCAACCAGTGTCGTTGAACGCACCCACTTTTCCGATGGAAGCTTGCATCTCCGCGCCCAGGTTACCAGTGCCGCATGGCAGGTTTGCTGGTCGCGCTGCGGCTTTGGCCATGCCGCTGTGCCTGCTGTCGCCGTGTGCCTTTGCCCAGACGCCAGCCCCTGCGCCAGCGCCGCTGCCCGCCATGTCCACGCCAGCCAAACCGGTGTTCGCCATTCGCGGCTTTGACATCAGCGGGGAGAACCCGCTCTCCGCTAGTGAGACCACCCGCGTGCTGGCGCCGTTCCTGCGCAACGATGCGTCGATCGAGACCCTGCAAAAAGCCACGGCGTCCCTGGAAGCTGCCCTCAAGGAGCGTGGTTTTGCACTGCACCGAGTGGTGTTGCCGCCGCAGGAGGTGACCGAGACGGTGAGCCTGAAGATCATCAAGTTCGTCATCGGCAAGGTGCGCGTCGAAGGCACACAGCGGCTGGACGAGGCCAACATCCGCGCCAGCCTGCCTGAGCTGCAGGAGGGCAGTGCGCCCAACTTCAAGACCCTGGCCGTTCAGACCACGATTGCCAACGAAAACGCCGGCAAGCAGGTGCAGGTGGCGCTGAAGGAGGCGGAAGAGGCCGACCAGATTGACGCGCGCCTGGTAGTGACCGAGGGCAAAGCCTGGACCTTCGCCACCAGCCTGTCGAACACTGGCGCACGTGCTACCGGCAACGATCGGCTGACGTTGTCGGGCTCGCACTCCAACTTGTTTAATCTGGACCACCAGTTCACCGGGGCCTACACCACGTCCATTGAGCGCACCAAGGACGTGCAGCAGTTTGGCGCCAACTACCGCGTGCCCTTGTACCGCCTGGGTGGCGTGCTGGGCGCCAGCTTTACCCACTCCACCGTAGTGGGCGACTTTGGCACGCTGCGCAGCACCGGGGCTGGCCAGACCATGGGAGTCAACTACAGCCATTACCTGCCGCCAGACGGTGGTTACCGCGCGTACCTGACGCTGGGGCTGGACGACAAGCGTTTCGACGTGACCAAACTCGCCGGTGTGCCGATTCCGGCGCAACAGGTGCGGCGCAGCCGGACGCTGGCCGTGGGTTACAGCGCGCGCGTCGAGTCGGACGCGGCGAACTGGGGTTATGGCACCGAGCTGGTGAGCAACCTGTCTGGCGGAACAGGTAACAACCTGGCGGCCTACCAAAGCGAAGACCCGCGCATCAATACGGCACGTTTTACTGCGCTGCGCGCCAACGCCAACTACCTGGGGAGCATCGCTGGTGGCTGGTTGTGGGCCCTCAAGGGGCAGATGCAGCACAGCGGCGACGCGCTGATATCGGGCGAGCAATTCGGGCTGGGTGGCGCCTCGTCTGTCCGTGGCACCGGTGAGCGCCCGATCTCGGCTGACCGTGGGCTGCTGGCCAGCGTGGAGATCACCACGCCACCGGTGGCGCCGGGTCTGCGCTTCGCGGGATTTGTGGACGCAGGCTGGCTGCGCAACAACAATCCCAACGCCACCAACAAGCCGCCCAGTGACCAGTTGGCCAGTGCTGGGCTGGGTCTGCGTTACAGCGCGGGTAATCTGGGCATCTCTGCCGAGTGGGCACGGATCGTGACCGGAAGCGTACTGGCGAACACACCCAACTCGACCGCGCCGCGTGCCGGTGACAGCAAGTTCCACTTGAGTCTGACAGCGCGCTTTTAGCGGCAGTCTCCTTTGCTGCGGCACTGGGTCTGCGGCATCAGGCTGGCGGGGCGCTCAGCTCCGCAAATGTCTGCCGGCCTGCGCCCATGCCGATTTATTTCGTTGCGCAGAGCGCCCTGTCGGCCTGTTCCTGGGAGCGTTGTTCGCATGCGGCAGGCATTGAACCTGCCAAAATGGAATCAGTGGTTATACTAGGAAAATTAACAAACTAGTATAGCGTGTCACGATGCCCGCGCCACTGTACTCGGATCTCTCACTTTCAACCCAGGCATCCTACGCACAGCTTCTCGACGCTGCCCTTGGTGCGGACCATGTCCGAAGCGTCTCGGACCTGCAAGGATCCTTCAATGCCAAGACTGTCAAAGGCCGCAAGTACTGGTATTTCCAGTACACAGAGCCGTCGGGCAAGCTGCGTCAGGTTTATGTCGGCCCGGACGGCGAGCCCCTGCAAAAACTCATGGCCAGTAAGGGAGCGCCCAGCGCATTGGCTGCCTTGGGGCCATTGGCACGTTCGGCCATTGCGCTGGGTTGCTCTGCCCTGCTACCGAGGCACTTCCGTGTCATCCGCCGCCTGGCTGACTACGGATTCTTCGAAGCGGGCGGTGTCCTGATCGGTACCCACGCATTTCTTGCATTCGGCAACATGCTGGGTGTCAAGTGGGGAGGTCAGGACCGTACGCAGGACATTGACTTTGCCCACGCTGGCAAGAGGCTTTCACTGGTGCTCCCCAACAATATCGAAGTCAAGACCGACGAGGCTATTACGTCGTTGGAAATGGGGTTTCTGCCGGTTTCAGGCCTGAGCGGCAAGACGGGAGGCAGCTACCTGATCCCGGCCGAGCCGGATTTCCGACTGGACTTTTTGACGCCTCTGCATCGAGGGGGCAGCGCACCCTATCCCCACCCCCAATTGCACATTACGGTGCAGCCATTGCCGTTCATGGAGTTTTCTCTGGAAGGCGTGGCGCAGGCCGTGCTCTTTTGCGCCGAGGGGGCGGTGCTGGTCAACGTGCCCGCACCGGAGCGCTACGCGCTGCACAAGCTGGTGGTCTATGGCGAACGTAGCGGCACTTTTCGCGCCAAGTCCGCCAAAGACCTGGCACAGGCGGCCTGCTTGTTCGATTTTTTGTGGCAGCATCAACGCGAGACGCTCGACGAGGCGCTGGCCGACATCCTCACCCGCGGCAAAGGATGGCTCACGCGGCTGCGCCAGGGCGCACAGGCCATGCACAAGGCCTATCCGGAATTGCCGGCTGCAAGGATGTTGGTGGATGCGACTTCACAGTAAACGAGACCACTCGCGCCCATCAGTGGGAGTTTCCTGGCGATCCATGAAAATCTCCAGCGGATCATCTGCACAGGGGAACTCGAATTCGCGTTGCCCCTTGAATGTTGCCCTTGCCCGCAAGCCAGCGGTGCCGCACCGGTCACCGTACGAAAGTAGAAAATGAAAATTCAGAAGCAGTCTCGGCCGGTTTTGTCCGGTGCGTATTACCAGCGCGGCTTCAAGCCTGCCACCCTGGCCATGGCCTTGGCCACGGCTTTTTCCGCATGTCCGCTTGCCTCCCAGGCGCGAGCAAATGACCCTGACAGCCCGTTTCTGACCGCTCCAGGTAGCTCGATTGCGCAGATTTCAAGGGGTACAGTTCTCCATGCAACCGGACCAGAGCGTGGCCTTGAACCCGAACCGGCTGTCGCTTCCACGCAGCACGCGCGATTGACTGTGGAAAGCGTTGCGTGGGCCACCGGGTACTGATCGCAGGTGGCGGTATTGGCGGCTTGGCCGCCGCGTACGCTGCTGCGGGTGCCGGCGCGCAGGTGCGGCTGTTTGAGCGTGCCAGCGCGTTTGGCGAGGTTGGCGCAGGTATCCAGCTCGGACCCAACGTCACCCGCGTCTTGCACGGCTGGGGCTTGGGGCAGGGTTTGCGCGCGCTGGCTGCCTACCCGGAGCGATTGCAGGTGCGCAGCGTCGCCTCAGGCGCCGTGCTGGGTTTGCTACGCCTTGGCAAGACCGCGTTGCAACGGTATGGCGCGCCCTACGCCACGGTACACCGCGCCGAGCTGCACGCGCTGCTGCTGCAAGCCGTGCGCCAGCAGGGAGGCGCCGAGCTGCAGTTGCAACGCGAAGTACTGGCGGTGGAGCAGGACCCGCTGGCGGTGCGTGTCCAAACCGGCGGCGAGCAGTGGCACGATGCAGACCTGCTGGTTGCGGCGGACGGCTTGTGGAGCACGGTGCGCCGCTGTGTCCTTGACGATGGTGCGCCAAGGCTGACCGGGCATCGGGCCTATCGGGCGCTGGTTCCTCTGTCAGGCCTGCCTGCGGCGATGCGCAGCAACGACGTGACCGTGTGGGTCGGGTCTGGCCTGCATGCCGTGGTGTACCCGGTGCGTGCCGGGGAATGGCTCAACGTGGTGGCAATTGTTCAGGATGCGCCTGCGCCCGCCAGTCAAAGTGCGTTGTTGGCGCAGCACTGGGACCACGCCAGCGACGGTCGGGTCCTGCGCTCGGCGTTGGGCGGCTGTGCCACCGAGCTGGCCGACCTGGTGCATGCGGTCGACCGGTGGCGCATGTGGGTGTTGTGCGACCGGCCACCGATGACAGGGCCGAAGCAACATGTTCGCGGGCGCGTCGCGTTGCTGGGCGACGCGGCGCACCCGATGCGCCCCTATCTGGCGCAGGGCGCTGGCATGGCAATCGAGGACGCCGCCGAGTTGGGCAGGGTCCTGTCCGGAACACCGGCGGATGTGTGTGCTGCCTTGCAGGACTACGCCAACCGGCGCTGGCGGCGCAATCGCCAAGTCCAGCAACGTGCGCTGCGCAATGGGCAGATTTTCCACGCGCAGGGCCTGTTGCGGCTGGCGCGTGATGCCGCGATGCGCGTGCTGGGTGAGCGCCTGATCGACATGCCGTGGCTGTACCGCGCCTGACAATCCGCCATCACCTTGAGCGATCTGCCCGGCCACTGCATATTTCACATCTGCTCGCGCGCCGCCGCGGCTGCCGCCATGGCCAGCGGCAGCTACCGAGCGCCGAGCCAGGATACCGAAGGCTTCATTCACCTGTCGCGTGCGCACCAGGTGGCTACCGTGCTGCGCGCCTTTTATCGGGGACAGTCCGATCTGGTGCTGTTGGTGGTGGAGCCGGATCGGCTGCATGCGCCGCTGCGCTACGAGGCGCCGTCCCCACCGCTGGCTGCCAATGGCATCGGCGGGCCGGATACAGCGCAGCTGTTTCCGCATCTTTACGGAGCACTCAATATGGACGCCGTCGTGGAGGTGGTGGCGCTACCTGGCGTGCAGGACTGAGCTGGTCACGCGTGCCTGATTGTGTGGGCAGACCGCCGCTGTGCGCCAATTGCCTGCGCGCGAACGCAGCAGACCCGCGGTCATTTCGTCGGCCGGAAAGAACGATTCCAGCGCCAGTTCCTGCAAGGTGATGCTGCGCGCGTGATTCGGCGTATATTGGTGTATCGCCCTGTGCGCGCAGTCGCGCCAGCCAGTTGAAAAGCCACCATGCCCGATTCCGACCTGACCACATGGCTCCAGAACAGGGGCTTTTATTCCCTGCTGATCCTCGTTCTGGTTGTGCTGGGCCTGGTACTCGCACTCAACCGGCGGCGCCGTGCAGCGCGTGGGAGGGTGCGCAGGAACGACCTGGCACAAAAATCCCGGATCACTCAAAGCAGCAGCAGCAAGCCGCGGCCGCCGCGATAGGTGCCATTGGCTGGACCTGCGCCGCCACGGGCGCGTTGCGCAGCACGGTGCAAGGGTCTCGCGGATCAGCTCCAACTGCGCCGCCCTGCGCGCGCTGCGCAGCGGGATTGCCTCTCACACTCTCAGGCCGCTGCGCTCCACAATTCCTGCATGACGCTTGTATAACGTGCAGCGATCGTCTGTTGTTGCAGGTGTTGACCGTGGCGCATGACGACGTTGCCTGCGACCATGACTTCGGCAAATGCCGACTCGGCGCCGGCAAAAACCAGCGCGTCGAGCTGATGGGATGGCGGAATGCCCAGCAGCGCCGGTGCGGTGGCATCCAGCACCAGGGCGTCGGCGCGGGCGCCGCTGACAAGACCCCAGCAGCCCTGGCCGGCGGCGGCGGCGCCAGCCGACAAGGCGGCGTCGAACAGGCGCGCGGCGCTGGCCGGTTGGGTGGCAGGCGCGGCCGCCACATTGCGCTGGCGTCGCAACAGCCTTTGCCCGTATTCAAGCCAGCGCAGTTCCTCGGGCCAGTTGCGGGTGACATGGCTGTCCGACCCGATTGCCATCGGCACGGCGTGTTGCAGCCAGCCCGGCAGATTCGTCAGGCCATCACCCAGATTGCCTTCGGTGCTGGGGCAGATCACGATGCCGGCAGCGCTGCGCGCCACTGCCTCGATCTCCGCGTCGGTGGCGTGGGTGGCGTGCACCAGTTGCCAGCGGGCATCCAGCGGCAGATGGTCACACAGCCAGGCGATCGGGTGCGCGCCGTGGGCCAGCAGGCAGTCGTCCACCTCCTGGGTTTGTTCGGCGATGTGCAGGTGGATTGGCACTGCGGCCGCGCCAACCAGATGCAGCAGTTGCTGCATCGACTCCAGACTGGCCGCACGCAAGGAGTGGATGGCAACACCGGCGTTGAGCAATGGCCGCTGCGCCGCCAGCGCGTCGCGGCAGAACCCGTGCACCAAGGCTGGCGTACTGGCGAAACGGCGCTGGTCGGTGCGCAGCGCCGGCTGCGCAAAACCCGCCCGTTCGTACAACACCGGCAGCAGTGTCATGCCCAGACCGGCCTCTTGTGCGGCGTCGGCCAGCGCCCAGCACATGGTGGCCGGATCGGGGTAGCGCTGGCCGCTCTGATCATGGTGCAGGTAGTGAAACTCGCAGACCTGGGTGTAACCGCCGCGCAGCAACTCGACATACAGTTGCGCCGCCACCGCCTGCATCTGTTGCGGCGTGATGCGCAAGGCCACCTGGTACATGCGGTCGCGCCAGGACCAGAAGTCGTCGGCGTGCGAATCGCGCCGCTCCGACAGGCCGGCAAAAGCGCGCTGGAACGCGTGGCCGTGTGCATTCACCATGCCTGGTAGCAACGGTCCACCCAGGCGCCGTGCATCTGCGGGCGGCGTGCTGACGCCTTCCGTGATGGCCGACCAGCGGCCGCTTTGGTCCACCGCGAGCAGCACCGCATCGCGCCAGCCGCCACGGATCCAGGCCCGACTGGCCCACAGCAGTTGTTCAGGCATCCGGCTTCCAGTCCAGCATGGTCTGCACCAGTTGGCGCAGCAGCGGTGCCAGCGCAGCCGCGCGCGTGGTGTCCACCGCGTACGGCGGCTCCTCGTGCATGTAGGTGCTCCAGCACATCTCCAGTTGCAGCGCGTGTTGGCCGGCCTGCGGGCGTCCAAACGATCGCGTGATGTAGCCGCCCTTGAATCGGCCGTCCACCACGTGTGTGAACTGCGACTGCGCTTGCAGAGTCGCCACCAGAGCCCCGCGCAGACTCGCGGCACAACTGCTGGCGCTTGCCGTGCCCAGGTTCAGGTCGGGCAACTTGCCCTCGAACAGCCACGGCAACTGCGAGCGGATGCTATGCCCGTCAAACAGGATGGCGTGGCCGTGCAGCCGCTGTACTCTGTCCATCTCGGCGCGCAGGGCCGCGTGGTAGGGCTGCCAGTAACGCACCAGCCGGGCCTGGACCGCGTTGGCGTCGGGCGCCCGGCCGTCGAAGTAGATCGGATCGCCCGAGAAAAAACGCGTTGGGCACAACTCGGTGTTGTTGCTGCCGGCGTACATCGGCGTGTTCTGGGGCGGACGGTTCAGGTCGATCACAAACCGCGAATAACGCGGCACGATCAGACCCGCCCCCAGGGAGCGCACAAAAGCATATAGCTGGTCCAGATGCCAGTCGGTATCTTCCACCTGCAGCGCCCGTCGCACATAGGCCGTGCGCAACTCCACCGGGATCTGTGTCCCCACATGGGGCAGGCTGACGAGTAGCGGGCTGCTGCCCGGATACAGATCAAAAATTTCGGCGGTCATAAGGAAACCTCCACGCTGCGCGTTGCGGTGCTATTCGCTTTGGGAGCGGCCCGGCAGCTCACTGGATACCTCCGCCTGACGTCTGCGGTAGCCCACGTTCCTCGCCGCCATAGACCACGCGCCGACATGGGTTGTGGCCAAACCAGTAGGCGAGTTCGTTCGGGTGCTCCAGGTCCCAGACCACGAAGTCGGCGCGCTGGCCGCTCGCCAGCGTGCCGCACCCGCGCAGGCCAAGGGCATGGGCAGCATGCTGGGTGACGCCCCGAACCGCCTCTTCGGGGGTCATGCGAAACAATGTACAGGCCATGTTGATCATCAGTTGCAGCGAAAGGCCCGGAGACGAGCCGGGGTTGTGGTCGGTCGCGATCGCGATTGGCACGCCGTGTTCGCGCAACTGGGCAATCGGCGGCAACTTGGTTTCACGCAGGAAGTAGTAGGCGCCCGGCAGCAGAACAGCCACCGTACCCGCGTCGCGCATGGCGGCAAGGCCCTGCGCATTCAGGTGTTCCAGGTGGTCGCAGGACAGGGCCTTGAACTCGGCGGCCAGCGCCGCCCCACCCTGGTCGCTGAGCTGTTCGGCATGCAGCTTTACCGGTAGGCCCAGGCTTTGTGCGGTCTCGAACACGCGGCGGGTTTGTGCGGGCGAAAATCCGATGTTCTCGCAAAACGCGTCCACCGCGTCCACCAGGCCCGCTGCCTGCAACTGCGGCATCCATTCACACACAGCGGTGATGTAGTCATCCGGGCGGCCGTGGAACTCCGGCGGCAGTGCATGCGCGCCCAGGTAGCTGGTGCGCACCGTGAGCGGCAGTTCGGCCGCCAGTCGGCGCGCGACGCCCAGGCAGCGCCCCTCGTCGTGCAGGCTCAGGCCATAACCGGATTTGATCTCCACGGTGGTGACACCTTCGGCCATCAGCACCAGCGCGCGGCGGCGCGCGGCAGCAAACAGGGATGCGTCGCTGGCCGCGCGGGTGGCCGCCACGGTGGAGCGGATTCCACCGCCAGCGCGCGCGATTTCTTCATAACTTGCGCCCTGCAGCCGCAGCTCGAACTCGCGTGCGCGCTGGCCTCCGTACACCAGATGGGTGTGGCAATCCACCAGACCCGGCGTGACCAGTGCGCGGCCCAGGTCGTGGTCACGATCAACGACTTGAAGAAGGTCGCGCGGCAGGTCTGACTGCGGTCCTGCCCACGCAATCATCGCGCCGTCGGTGAGCACGGCGCCATCCTCGACCCAACCCCAGGGTTCTGTGCCGCACAGAGTCGCCAAGCGGGCGTTGCGCCATAAAGTCAGTGTAGCCATGTCATGCGCTCCCCGGTCGAAAACCCAGCCACCATGCCAGCGCGGATGCAGCGTGGCTGGCTGGCCGAAAAATCCAGGCCTCGGTATCCGCCTCCTGCACCCACAACAAGGCATGTGCTGGCAACTCGGCACTGGCGCGACCGCTGTGCCAGTGCCCGGGCACTGCGGTATACAGGGCACGCAGGGCAAACCGGTCCTGCCAGGGCTGGCCCGCCTGGACCTGCTGCATGCAGCCCGTGCCCGCGCGCGCCATCAGGTTGAGGTCTTGGGTGGCGCCATCGAGCAGGCGGCACCCGGGCGCTGCAGCGCCGTCAAACTGCAATGGTGCGTCGGACTGTCTGACCAGGCGTTCGCCGGCGGCAAATTGCAGCGCCACACCGGCACCGCTCAACACGGCAAACCAGCGCTGCACACCCGGGAATGCCGAAAACGGCCCGTCGGTGCCGATGTCCGCGCGGCTGATGCGCAATTGCCAGTCGTTTGCGTCGGGCCAGGCCAGCAATTCGCGGGTTTGACCACCGCCGTTGCGCCAGGGCTGTGGCGCCACATCTGCTGCCACGACGATGCTGTGGCTGACTGGAGTGCCTTCGGAGGGTCGGTCGGCGCTCACTGGAGTACCTTCGTGCTGCGCACTGCGGTGCTGAGCGCCTTCGGGCGGCCGGGCGGCGCTCACTGGAGTACCTTCGTGCTGCACACTGCGGTGCGAGCTAGTCTGGGGCGGCCTGGCGCGGCGCCAATTGGAGTGCCTTCGTGCTGCGCACTGCGGTGCGAGCTAGTCTGGGGCGGCCCGACGCGGCGTTCGGTGGAGTACGTTCGTGCTGCGCACTGCGGTGCTAGCTTGCTTGGGGCGGCCCGGCGCGGCGCTGATCGGAGTACCTTCGTGCTGCGCACTGCGGTGCTAGCTTGCTTGGGGCGGCCCGGCGCGGCGCTCATGGCTTGAACTGCCCTTCGACCCGGTACCGTGAACCCGGATGGACCAGCCGCGCGAGTGTGATCGGTACCTCGCGGTTGACGGTGCGCCGCACAATGATCAGGCAGGGTTCCTGCGCGCCGATGCCAAGCAAGCGGGCTTCTTTGGCGCTGGGAGCACCGGCTTCAATCGAGTACTGGGCTTCCCACAGTGGCGCCACCTCGAGCAGGTAGTGGGTGGGCGTGATGGTGGTGAAGTCGGTCTGCAGGTACTGCGGCGCACAGGCCGGGTTGACGTAGCGGTCTTCGCATTGCAATGGCAGTTCGTTTTCGTGGTGAACGATCAAGCTGTGGAACACGGTTTCGCCGGGTTCCAGGCCCAGCTTGCCGGCGACGGCAGCGCTGGCGCGTTCCGCCCGGGCCAGGTGCACGACCGACTGATGGCGGTGCCCGCGCGCGCTGATTTCCTCGTGCAGATCGCGAATGGTCAAGGTGGCCGAGACCTGGCCCAGGTGCGCGGCGTAGGTGCCAAGACCCTGCGCGCGGGTCACCAGGCCTTCGGCTTGCAACTCGCGCAAGGCCCGTGTTACGGTCATGCGGCTGACGCCAAACTGTGTCACCAGTTCGGACTCGGAGGGCATCAGCGCGCCAGGTGCCCAGCGACTCACGGACAAACCGTGTTTGAGGAAGTCCTTGACGCGCGCGTAGGGCGCAGACTTGACGGAACGCGCCTTGGTGCGGGCGGCGTCATCGGTAGCGGGGACAGGCATATTGCAATTATGTTTGCACAAACTTGTCTAGTCAACTAGACTTGTATGGATTCACACTGTCCACCAACCCATTCTGGAGGTTTTCATGTCTGACCTGTCCGTTGTCCATTCTGTCGCCCAACCCCATCCAGTGCGTGCACCGCGCGGCAGCCAGTTGAGTTGTCGCAACTGGCTGATCGAGGGTGCCTACCGGATGCTGCAGAACAACCTCGACCCGGAGGTGGCCGAGAATCCCGACGCCCTGGTGGTGTACGGCGGCATCGGCAAGGCGGCGCGCAACTGGGACTGTTATGAGGCCATTCTGCAAAGCCTGCGCGAGCTGCAAGAAGACGAAACCCTGCTGGTGCAATCTGGCAAGCCGGTGGGGGTGTTTCGCTCGCACGTCGACGCGCCCCGGGTCCTGATCGCCAATTCGAATCTGGTTCCGAAGTGGGCGACCTGGGAGCACTTTCACGAGCTTGATCGCAAAGGGCTGATGATGTACGGCCAGATGACGGCCGGCTCCTGGATCTACATCGGCAGTCAGGGGATTGTGCAAGGCACCTACGAAACTTTTGTGGAAGCCGGACGCCAGCACTACCACGGTGACCTTGCTGGTCGCTGGATCCTGACGGCGGGCTTGGGTGGCATGGGCGGGGCACAACCCCTGGCCGCCAGTTTTGCCGGGGCTTCGTCGCTGACCATCGAGTGCCAGCAGTCGCGCATCGAGTTTCGCATCAAGACCCGCTACCTCGACGAGCAGGCCACGGACCTGGACGATGCGCTGGAGCGCCTGGCGCGTTACAGCCGCGAGAAAAAAGCGGTGTCGATTGGCCTGCTGGGCAATGCTGCCGAACTCTTCCCCGAGCTGGTGCGGCGCGCCAAAGCGGGTGGCATACGTCCCGACCTGGTCACCGACCAGACCTCGGCGCACGACCTCATCAACGGCTACCTGCCCAATGGCTGGACGGTCGAGCAGTGGCGCCAGGCCCAGGGCATGGACGGCCAGCACGCGGCCCTGCGTGACGCAGCCGCACACAGCTGCGCGGTGCAAGTGCAGGCCATGCTGGATTTCCAGGCGATGGGAGTGCCAACCGTGGACTATGGCAACAACATCCGCCAGGTAGCCCTGGACGCCGGGGTGAAAAACGCGTTCGACTTTCCGGGTTTTGTGCCTGCCTATGTGCGCCCCCTGTTTTGCCGCGGCAAGGGTCCTTTTCGCTGGGTCGCGTTGTCCGGCGACCCCGAGGACATCCACAAGACCGATGCGAAGATGAAGGAGTTGTTCCCGGATGATGCCCATTTGCACCGCTGGCTGGACATGGCCGGTGAGCGCATTGCGTTTCAGGGCCTGCCAGCACGCATCTGCTGGATCGGACTGGGCGAACGTCACCGCGCCGGCCTGGCTTTCAACGCGATGGTGAAAAGTGGTGAGCTCAAGGCGCCGATCGTGATCGGCCGCGATCACCTCGACAGCGGTTCGGTGGCCTCGCCGAACCGTGAAACCGAGTCCATGCGCGATGGCTCTGATGCCGTGTCCGACTGGCCGCTGCTCAATGCGCTGCTCAATACAGCCGGTGGCGCGACCTGGGTCTCGCTGCACCACGGTGGTGGTGTCGGCATGGGGTATTCGCAACACTCCGGTGTGGTCATCGTGTGTGATGGCACCGATGCCGCGGCGAAACGCATCGAACGGGTGTTGTGGAACGATCCTGCCACCGGGGTGATGCGCCATGCCGACGCCGGTTACGACATTGCGGTGGCCACCGCACGCGAGCAGGGCCTGAAGCTGCCGATGCTGGGGCGCTGAGATGCTGCTGCAACCCGGCCAGCTCACGCTTGAGCAACTGCAATCCATTCATGCAACCTTGTTGCCGCTGCAACTGGCACCGGCGGCGCGCGCCGCAATACGCGCCAGCCAGCGCGTGGTGCAGGCGGCCGCCGACGGTGACGCGCCGGTGTACGGCGTCAACACCGGGTTTGGCAAACTCGCCAACCAGCGCATCAGCAAGACGCAGCTGGCGACTTTGCAGCTCAACCTGATCCGCTCCCACAGCGTGGGCGTCGGTGAGCCGCTCGCGCCGCAGGTGGTGCGCTTGATGCTGGCGCTCAAGGCTGCCAGTCTGGCGCGCGGCTACTCGGGCGTACGCGAAGAAGTGGTCGATACCCTGATCGCGGTGCACAACGCCGGCCTCGTGCCCTATGTCCCGGCACGTGGTTCGGTGGGTGCCTCGGGTGATCTGGCGCCACTGGCCCACATGACGCTGGCGCTGCTGGGCGAAGGCGAGATGCTCGAAGACGGCAAGGCGGTGCCCGCCCTGGCCGCGCTGCAGCGTGCCGGCATTGCTCCGCTGACGCTGGGCGCCAAGGAGGGGCTGGCGTTGATCAACGGCACCCAGACCTCGACTGCACTGGCGCTGCACGCCCTGCTCGCTTTCGAACCGGTGCTGGAGGCGGCGCTGGTGATTGGCGCGTTGACCGTCGACGCTGCCCGTGGCAGCGACGGCCCGTTTGATCCGCGCATCCATGCCTTGCGCGGGCAACCCGGGCAGATCGACGTGGCGCAGTACTACCGCAGCCTGCTGCAAGGCAGCGCGATCCGCAGTTCGCATCTGGACGGCGACGACCGGGTACAAGACCCATACAGCCTGCGTTGCCAGCCGCAGGTGGTGGGCGCCTGCCTGGACCAGTTGCGCCACGCCGCCCGGGTGCTGGTGTGCGAAGCCAATGCCGTTACCGACAACCCGCTGGTTTTCGCCGACGACAACGCCATGGTCTCCGGCGGCAACTTCCATGCCGAGCCGGTGGCGCTGGCGGCCGACGGCATGGCGCTGGCCATCGCCGAGGTGGGCGCCATCGCCGAGCGGCGCATTGCCATGCTGATCGACGCTGGCGTATCGCGACTGCCGCCGTTCCTGACGGCCGATGCCGGGCTCAACAGCGGCTTCATGATCGCCCATGTCACGGCGGCCGCGTTGGCATCCGAGAACAAGTCGCTGGCGCATCCGGCCAGTGTCGACAGCCTGCCCACCAGCGCCAACCAGGAAGACCATGTGTCAATGGCCACCTTCGCAGCGCGCCGCTTGCAGCCCATGATTGCGAATACCTCGCATATCCTGGGCATCGAGCTGCTGGCTGCAGCCCAGGGCATCGAGTTCCTGCGGCCATTGCGCAGTTCGGCGGCGCTGGAGCAGGCGCTTGCCGTGTTGCGCGAAACGATTCCGCCGATGGCGCAAGACCGCTACCTGGCGCCGGATATTGAACACGCCACCACCTTGGTGCGCGGTGGTTCCTTGTCGCGCATTTTCCGAACCCTGCCCGACCTGCCCCAGCTTTGGCTTGCTGCCTGACCCGTATTGCGTTCAAAGATTCAGATTCGTGGCACTGTGCAAGCGGGATCAGGCCAGCGAGGCACTCTGCTCCGCGGCTGTCCTCCGGCCTTCGGCCTCCCCCTGTGCGCCCAGCATGGGCGCATTCCTACGGGTGCAAGTCCCGTCGTGAGCTGATCACAGCGAGCGAAGTGAAGCGCAACTGCACAAGGGTGACCGAGTGTGGGAAGGAAGCGTGGAGCATAAATTGCGAGCCGATGAACAAGAATCGGATAGAAGGCACTGCCAAGCAGGGCCAGCGAGCAGGAAGTCGCGAAGCTCTTGTGATCAAAGCGAGGTGGTGTAAATCCGGCGGTTAGCTCGGGTGGACGCAGCATGGAACAAGTGGTGCAGAAACTGCGACCGTATATATTGGGCTGGAGGGCTTACTTTGGGCTGGCGCAAACCCCCTACGTCTGGCGAACGCTGGACGGATGGATACGCCGACGCCTGCGGGCCTTACAACTCAAGCAATGGAAGCGGGGCAGCACCATGATTCGCGAGTTGCGCGCCTTGGGAGCGCGCATGGAGAATGCCAAGCAGGTAGCTCGCAATGCAGGGAGCTGGTGGCGCATTAGCGCCGGACTGGTTCGTATCACCTTGAACAATGCGTACTTTGATCGGCTCGGCGTGCCCAGATTCTCATGACCTCAACTTCACGAACCGCCCGGTGCGGACCCGCATGCCGGGTGGTGTGGCAGGGGCGCAGTCAAGTGACTGCCCCCTATGCCGATTTGTTCCGCTGCGCAGAGCGCCCCACCGCCCTGATCCTGCAAGCGTGGTGGGCTGGTGGTGCGCCTACCAGCCTATGCGTTTGCTGGACGTGCTCCAGGACTTGTCCCAGTAAGGCTGCCCGTTGACCGTGATGCGGGTGTGCGTGGTGTGGTGCATGCCAAGGGCGTCGCTGTGCGTGTGGCACTGTGCGTAGACAACACAGGACCAGCCGGGCCGGTTCATCGGGTAGCTGAAGTCACTTGTGACGCTGACCAGTTCGGGCTGGCGCAGGTTGACCGTGTAACGCGAGCGGTTCACTCCCACGCCGGAGTTGGTCTGGTAATCACACACCAGGGTGGCGCCGATCAGGTCGCGCGTGACGCTGTACTGCGGTGCGGGAATCTGGTCCAGTGGCAGCGGCGCAAACTCGCTGGGCTGAAATTCGGGGGGCGCGAGGGTCGGGCGGTCCACCACGGGCAACTCGAGCAGGGAGTCGAACCCGTCGCCGCGGTGAATGCCCGCGCTGTAATGGTCGGGCGTTGGCCACGCATTGAGCACATCGGCGCCACTGAGCATGAGGCGCAGCCGGTGCCCGGGCGCAAACCGGTACGCGGTCGCCTGCAGCGGCACGTCCAACGGGTAGACCTGCCCAGGGGTTAGCGGCTCGGGCTGTGTGTGGGAATTGCGGTGCGTCAAGTTGAGCACGGCCTTGCTCACCAGAACACTGGTTCCGTCGGGCGCCACGTCACACAGCTTGACACTGAGGAACGCGCTTGCTGCACCGGCCTGGTAGTGCACGGTGGTGCGCGGCACACCCACCACCTCCAGCGCCTGCGCCAGCGGCGCACTGCTGTAGACCAGCGACAGTGCTTCGTCGAGGCGTTGGTCATCCGCCATGCCCCAGCCAGGTGTGAACTGTCCGATCGCATACCGTCCGGCGGCGATCCCGACGTCCGCCCGGTAGACAAAGCTGTCCACGGCGGGCGCCGACGGCGCCAGTGCCGCGACTGGTAGCGCCTCCAGCGCCCCGCCCGGTCCGAAGCGCCAACGCGTGTTGCGCGCTGGCGGCGGCCAGGCCGCCTCATTGCGGAAGTAACCAGCGTCTTCGCGCCGCAACGGGGCGGGCGCGGTGTAATCGCGCACGAATACGGTGACCGGTGGCTCCTGGTCCACCGGTCGCGCCGGATCGGTGTCGATGCCCTTGAGGTACTTGTCGAACCAGCGCAGGCATTCGTAGCGGTCACTCATGCGCGGCAGCGGCCAGGCGTTCTCGGGATAGTTGTGGGTCCAGGGGCCAACGATCACCCGTTTTGGACATTGCAGGCGCGCATAGGTGTGCAACAAGTCATCCCCGTACCAGTCGCACCAGCCACCGACCAGGAAGGTCGCGGCCGTCACCTGGTGGTGCTGGTCGCGCAGCAGCTTCGATTGCCAGAACGGGCCGTCCAGCAGGTTGTCGACATGCGCCAGGCTCCACGGTGTGGACTGCTCCAGCCGTTGCTTCCATACCGTTTCCCATTGCGCCCCTAGCAGTTCCGGTGCTGGTGGCGCATAGTTGTAGGCGGCCATCAGCGGAGCGAAGTTTTCCAGCCCGAACAGACGCGGCGTCCCGCCCGGGCAGGCCATGCCGCTGTACCAGTCCGAGCACATCTGGCACAGCACCACGGCCTTCAGCTCCGCCGGTGCCTGGCGCGCTGCGTCGAAACACACGCCCGCGGTGTAGCTGATGCCGATCATGCCGACGTTGCCGTCGCACCAGGGCTGCGCCGCACACCAGCGGATCACCGCTACGCTGTCGGCGATTTCGGCAGCACTGCTGGGCGAATCACTAAAGCCTTCCGAGTCTCCCGTGCCACGGATGTCCACGTTGACGAAGACGTACCCGTTTGATGCGAAAAACGGGTAGCGGGTGGCGCGCGGCCCGTAGGCCGCATTGTTGATCTTGTGGTACGGCGTGTACTCAATGATGGCCGGACCGCGAAAACCCGGCGTTTGCGGGATGAACAGGTCTGCCGCGAGCGTGACACCGTCGGCCATGCCGATGCGTACGTTGCGGACTACGTTGACGGGTTGCGCCATGGGTCAGGATGAGGATGGCGTCACGGGCTGGGCTGGCCAAAATCACTGTGAATATTGTATACTTTCAGAAAGTATGCTAACGTATTTGTGTTGTCGATCCTGTTCGAGCCTCGCAATTTGGCGGGAGACGTGGTACAAAAAAGAAGCAGACGGCAGGTTGTCTGCTTCGTGGCGGAAATCGACCGTTCGCCGATGGAAATTTTTCACGAAGCGAGCGGCGTATGCTGGACTGCCGCCGGGTCCGGGTGCGCAATGGGCGCGGACTGTGGGGCAGTTTGTGATACAGGACCACGCCCAGCCCGATGGGTGGCGCAGGCAGCAGATCGGACAAGCGAAGTGACGTTTTCGGGCATCTGAGTTCCAACTAGTAAGGAGATCCATGTGATGAAAAAGACTTACCTCACCCTGGCCATGTCGGCGCTGTTGCTGCTGACCGGGGGCGGCCCCGCGCACGCGCAGAAGAAAGGCGGCGATGTGGTGATCGCCATGACCGCGGCACCGCCCTCGCTCGATCCACATGCCACGTCGGCACAAGTGGCGCGCAACGTCAACCTGCATATGTTCGAGACCTTGTATGCGCGCGACGAAAACGCGCGCCCGGTGCCGGACCTCGCCACCGGCGTGACGGTCTCGCCGGATGGACTCACCTACGTCTTCAACCTGCGCCAGGGTGTGAAGTTCCACAACGGCAAGGACATGACGTCGGCCGATGTGGTGGCCTCGCTGGAGCGGTATCGCAAGGCCGGCGCTTCGCCCGCACTGGTGGCGGCGATCAGTTCGGTCGCTGCCAGCGGCCCGCACCAGGTCACGATCAAGCTCAAGAGCGTGCAATCCACCTTCCTGGGCAACTTGTCCAGCCCGCGCGCGCCCATCGCCATCATGCCATCGGAGGAAGCGGCCAAGGACATGGGCAAGGCCGATCCGATCGGAACCGGCCCGTTCCGGTTCGTCGAGTTCAAGCCCGACAGCCATGTGAAGATTGCGCGTTTTGACGGCTACAAGCCCAATCCAGCGTACAAGGAGCGAGACGGTTTTGCCGGTGCCAAGATTGTGTACCTCGACTCGGTGACCTTCCGCTTCATGCCGGAGGCCGGCGCGCGCGACGCGGCGTTGCAGACCGGCCAGGTGCAAATCAACGAGACCACCGACGGCCCAACCGCGAAACGGCTCAGGGGCAATCCCAATTTACAGGTGATCCCGGTGTTGCCTTGGGCCGCGATGATACTCAAGTTCAACATGGCCCAGGGTATCGGGGCCGACCTGAACTTCCGCCGTGCCGTGGCGCAATCGCTGAATCTGGAAGAGATCATGGCAGTCGCGTATGCCGACATCTACCGACTCGATACGAGCTGGGTGTTTGCCGGCTCGGCCTACCACACCGGGCGCACTACACCCAAGCAGGATCTGGTTGCCGCCAAGGCCAGCCTGGCCAAATCGGCTTACAAGGGTGAAAAGGTCACCTTCATTGTGCACAACGACCGCCCCACCGTGGATACGGCCACCGTGATCCAGCAGCAGCTGGCCCAGATCGGCGTGACGGTAGATCTCAAGGTGGCCGACTGGCCCACCACCTCCAAGATCGGGCTTGGCAGCGATGAGGGTTGGAACCTGTGGACCCATGGCTTCGGCATCGAGCCGTACGAAGGCCCCGCTTCGTCCATGTCGCACTGGGTCAAGGGCCAGGGCCAGCGCAAGGCCGATCCGATGATCGACTCGATTTTTGACCGCTTTAACAGCGAGATGATCGTGAATGCCCAGCAACGCCTGTTTACCGACTTCGAGAAGCAGATGAACGACCAGGTGATTGCCGTCAACATGGGCAACTTTGGCCTGTTCCAGGTCGCCACTACAAAGCTGAAGAACTTCAAACCCTACCGGATCCCGCGCATGTGGGGGGTCTGGCTGGACTGAGCGTGAGAAAGGCAAGCCCATAGCGGGAACATCGGGGAACCATGGGTCGATTTGTCCTTCGTCGGCTGCTTGCATCGATCCCCGCCTTGTTTCTGGTCTCGCTGATCACCTTCGGCCTGCTCTGGCTGGTGCCGGGGGACCCTGCATCGATCTTCCTGGACACCAGCGCCACCGCCGAGGAGCTGGCGCGCGTGCGCCGCGAGCTCGGGCTTGACCGGCCGTTCCTGATCCGCATGGGCGAGTGGTACCTGCGCCTGTTGCAGGGTGATCTGGGTACGTCCCTGCTGCTCAACCGCAGCGTCACCAGCGCCATCTTCGAGCGGCTGCCGGTCTGTCTCTTATACACATCTGACGCTGCCGACGAATAGAGAGGTGTAGATCTCGGTGGTC
>ENA-ORBV01006425-ORBV01006425.1-microbial-mat-metagenome-genome-assembly--contig:-NODE-6425-length-20758-cov-5.844592_pt1 | contig 20758 bp, 15 predicted proteins | sample MGYA00237777_ERZ505514 | MGnify/ENA primary metagenome ERZ505514 (study PRJEB26160, sample SAMN06269048) | microbial mat metagenome | isolation source: Oligotrophic lake microbial mat | place... | reverse complement strand
ATGATACGGCGACCACCGAGATCTACACCTCTCTATTCGTCGGCAGCGTCAGATGTGTATAAGAGACAGTTCTTGGACGAACTATAGCTGTAGCTGTTGGCTTGGATCTACTAGCTAATAGTTGAGGTCGCTCTGGCGGCACAAAAGTATAGCTAAAACACAAAGCTTGCTGCTTTTTGAGTTCCGTGTGAACAAATTATGCAATCAATGACCAAAGTAAGCGAAGGCGATAATTATGGTGATGGTGCTACAGTATCAGGTGATAGCCTGGCCCTTGAATTGATGCATGCATTGGCAGTGGCATGGAGTTTCGCGGTGGATTTTTTCGTCTTCGATCTTTTTCGCGCCAACTGGGTTCTTATCTGCCTGGCCGGTGTACGGTTCCCATAATCAATTGAAGTCTCTCACTTGCTCCTGATGAGATCCTCATTTTTTGGATCCAAAAGCGAAGCTCATAAATCGACGCCACCAAAGCGTTCTCAGAATCGAATTTAGTACTGTACACACTACATCTACTATTGTATCATACATCGTACTGACTGCCTAGCCTACCGGTATCTTTCAAGCGCAGACCGTACTGTAGAATCAAACCCTAATAGCTACTAGCTAGCTAGCTAGTGTGTACTAGTATATATCATGACAATCTACAAAAAAGGATCTACCTTGTCTCCTTGGATGTGGATGGCGCGAGCCCGTCAACAATTGGAGCTACACTTGGAAGAAGGGACCTCCGAACTCTCCTCATTCTCCTCCTCCTCCTTCGTACATCATTCCAAGGCTTGTGATATTTATTTCAATGCCATGCGTGATCGAGTGGCCTTGGAGTCTCTTTATCCTATTTTACCCAGCATGGCATTGCCACCTGGTCATGCCTTTGCCAGTTATCATCCGGATGGAACACCCGTCCTTTTATACCGTGACAACGAGAATTCTACTCAAATTCATGCCCATGTCAACGCTTGTCGACATCGTGGATCACCATTACTCCCACCTACTCGTTGGTCCCAAACGGAGAATGCTCATAACAAAGGTCCATTCTTTGTGGGACCCACTCGTCTACCAGCACCTCGATTCACATGTCCCTATCATGCTTGGACCTACGATGCTGCCAGTGGAGATTTGAAACGAATTCCAGGATATGAAAAAGCCTTTGGAGGAGAAAAACTCGATACATCCTTGTACAGTTTAAAAGCTTTGGATTGTCAAGAACAAGGTGGGATGATTTGGGTAGGAGGAACCAAGATGCGAGCACAGCATGGCTGGGAGATGACCGAAATGGAAGCGGCCTTGCAACCTTTTGTTTACCAATACAACACTACTACTAGTAGTACTAGTACAACAAACCACCACAACAACAATCAACAGCAACAAATGACACCTCTACTTCCTTCTCCTCTTCCCGATCATGCTTCTACAATTCTTGGATATCGGGAATGGATCCTTCCTGTCAATTGGCAACTTGCGGTGGAAACATTACTAGAATCCTATCATGTGAAACACTTACATGCGAAAACATTGCATCGTGTCACACATCCTACCTGGGCCATGGTGTCCCACGTTATGGATGATGGACGGAACATACGGCATGTCGTTCCCTTGAGGAATTTCGTTCCGCAGCCGCAGCAGCATCTAGAGTGGACGAAGGAGGATACACAAAGATTCTTGGCACAAACCACTACCACCTTCTTCGTCTTTCCGGCCACCGCGATTTCCATCTTTAAGCGATTTATCCTGTTTACGACGTTTGAACCAGTCATGGAAGCAACAACGACAATAAGAACAGCATCATCCTCCGCAACACCACCATCCACGTCGAGTAAAATACGTTCTTGGGCCATGCCACATCCATGGTATCATCCTTCCTCCTTGGAATCACAAGACAACAAGGAATACCACCAAGCAATAATACGTGATTATGAGAGTGTCATGGCGGCGGTCCAAGAAGATTGGGACTGTGTCACTCATATTCAAAAAGGCTTGCATCGTACTGCAACTTCGTCGTTGTCGTCGTCTCCCGTCGAATTTGTCTATGGAGGATACGAAGGAAACAATGTGCAATTTTTGCACCATGTTGGACTCTTGGCACAAGGTTTGGGGGGCGTTTGAAACAAGAGTCTGAACCAAATAAAAAAAAGATGGAACAGAAATAACAAAAATGGCAGCTAGAATGTGACGGCAGCCTACTGTACTTTTTCGAATCGGATAAAGCTGCATACACGCATTCTAATTAATAATGGCCATGGTGAGACTCTCAAAAGCTCTGGTTTGAGATGGAGCTGAGGATAATGATACCCAGCTGGAGTGGAGGCCACGAGCTACTACTATTATAAAGGAACGATCCGTTGCAAATAATGAATGGCAACCCTTTTCATAAATCTAGAGGAAAGAACGGATAGTACACATACGTGAAACACAATATTCCAGAGTAGTAGTCATTAGTTTCGACTCCGTATTTTACGTCTCCCTGTACTCGCAGTCTTTTTGTGGTTGTGGTTGTGTTTGGAAACCAAGGGTGTCAATTGATTGGCAAACTGAATGACGCGTTGGACTTCTTCCTCCGAGGCTTCTCCACTCCCGGCAAATCGTACTCGCCCCAAGCCATCCAATAAAAAGACATATCCCGTCATGACATTATGAATCCGCAAGGAATCGCGAAAGTCTTCCAAATCTTTTCCAAAACACAAGAGTGTCGTCTCGTGATCTTCCGTCGGTGTATTGTTTTTGATGGTTCTTTGAATCAGAGATTGCAACAAGAAGGTCGACGTAAACCAACCTTCCGTCAAATGCAAATGCACGACTTCCACTCGTTCCTCGTGTTTGTCAAAGGCTTGTCGAAAGGGTGTCGTCCACGTTTTGGTATGCTGAAAGCCATAATCACGACAGGATACCGCCACCAAGGTGGATTGTGCGGTTTCATCTTGGGATCGATTTTTTCGTAGAAAAAAAGCGGGCAATTCCACGGCATCTCCCGTTAGAGTTTTGATGATTCCGTTGGTGGTCAAAGTAGGAAAGGCTTGGGCCGTGGCCGCCGAAATCAACTTTGGATTGCTCAATGTGGGTTTGTTGGCGCATTTGCGCAAATCTTCAATCATCCAAAAATATCCCAAGGCGAGTTCGACGGGTAGCGTGCGTGTATTGCCCGTCTTTTTGTAAAATTTGTCCATGAGATTGCCCGGTTTGATTTGAGATCCCACACTGTCCGGATTCACTTGAATATCTTTGATCCGATTGTCACTGGGTTTTTCGGGAAAGAAAAAGGTTCGACGTGCCATGTATTGGGGATGAGCACAAGAGGAATGTCTTGGCAGCAGCGCCGTGTTATTCACAGTGGCATCGCCACCCAACGAGTGTAATGCTATTCGTCGGCCAACCACCGTACCGACTCGTCGGGAAGAGAAATAGGCCGCCATGATTGATGGGAAGATGATGGTGTGTTGGAATGTTTACAAAAATGATCCAGAACAAGAAAATATGTCCTTGATTCTTTTTCTCGGCTTTTTTTTGGTCTGTTGTTCGTAGCTCGTATTGGATATATTGATTATCCCGACCTTTTGATCGTGACCAGGGATTTAAAAGCAAGCAAGCGAGGAATCAAGCAAGCAACGAATGGAATAATCATTATCATTAGAAACCAATTTAAGAAAGCACACGAAGTATTTTGTATTCTCTCCTCCAAACCAGAACGAAAAAGAAGCACCCACATACCCACAAAAATAGTATACGGCCGCACTGCACAGACTGTGCCGTATCCCAACCTGGATCCACCAACTAATGCAAACCCATCGTCTTGAGCCGAGCCTGCACTGCAGCACGTTATTGAATGACAGGGAGAAACCTACCTTTTTTTCAATAATCCATGTGATGAATCAACCTGTTCAGCTATCTATTTATAGCTATGTGCACTGACAGGGACTAGCTAGTCTACTGTAATAAGTAGTATTTTGGGTGACGGGTGGTAGATCCAATGAGGGGATATATTATTGTAATTTGTGCTTGCGACGATGGAAATCAAGGATTGTCAACAACAGCTGAATCAATGCGGTCAAGTGTGTGGTTGAAACTGAAAGACGCGAATAATATTACGGTTCGCAAAAAGAAACCTACTAGCTAGCTTTTCAATGCATGGAATTGGTGCGCGTTAATCCATCACTGTCATTCACGAACGATCGTGAATGAATGAATGTATTGCCACCATGATGTAGAAACCGGTACAAAATCTACACCATCACCTGACACCAACAAATCTCTTGGAACCATTGATTCATTCATTCATTTAAAATAAAGTCGAAAATTATTATCAACAACAACGAAATTCCTTTTTGCCGTCCAGTTTTTTACTAGGGGATTTATCGAGTGCGCAAGTGTCGCCAACCATAGCTACGGTACCAGTAGCCTTGCCCATTAATAATATTACACTGGATAGTCCGAGTAGCTGCACGAGCAAGAAAGTTACAAAGCAATAACAGGATGGGAAGAACCGCAAAGTACAAAAAGGTAAAGGCCTTTGACCCCTACAGCAAAAAAAATGGTGGCAGGATATCCCTGGAGACCGTTGGCGTCTGGGGTTTGGGTGACAATGGCGTCAAACCCAAAAAACGCAGCAAGACGGCGGAACGACTGAAACAAGAAAAGGCCAACCGAAAGCTCAAACGACAAGCTAATATCAAGTCCAACAACAAAGTAAAGGCGGATGTTGGCGGTGGTGATAATGATGGATTCAATCGACCTCCTTCTGGGAAGACAGATGACTTTGATATGGCAGATTTGCAAGGGAGCCTCAAACGCGATAAACCATCTGTGTCGGAACTTCTAAACGAGGAATCACCTCTTCTCACAGTCGTGAAATCCAGCGCTGCAAGCAACAACCCACAGCAGAATAATCCACAACCACAAGGAGTCATTGACAAGCATGAAATTAAGGAGGCAACCCAGCTTCTCAAATCGGATCCTTCCAACAACAAAATGACTACCAAACACCAGGGTCGTCAAGAACATGAAAGTAAAAATGCCTTTGCACGGCGTGTCAAGGGTGAAACTCGCCAGATAATCAAGCAGCAAAAAGTGGAGGAAAAAAATCCACTGAAACGACAACTGAAAAAGGAATTTCTGAACCAAAAAAAGCGCAAAAAAGGAAAGAAAGGGACTCATACGAACGCGAATCATTATAATGACGACGACAATGATGATGATGAAAGTACACCCGCTTACCCAGTGATTCCCTTTGGAGATCAAGTTGAAAGACCGCCCACCTTTAAAACATTGCCAAGGGGGGCCATAAAAGCAGGGCCAAAAGCGGACTCCACGGCTTTGAAAAAGACTACAAGATCATCGGATCAGGATGTCAAAGCGGAACAGGAAAAAATGGAACAGATGCGACGCCAAGTCCAAAATCAATATGCAATGATCAAAGCAAAAAGGAAAAGCACAGGGGATTTCCATCTGTAAATGCTACTGTGGTATACGGCTGCTGTCGTGGCACTGATATAAAACACTACTAGAGGTCCTATTTCAAAGATTACTCCACCATGTTTTGCATCAGTACGAATTTTTTTAAGGAGTCCAAACCAGCTCAATTTGGCGTTCTTTCCATGCCATCGATCTGGCAGTGTCAATTCTACTTTCCCTGCTTTTGAATTGGAAATAATCGGTGCGTGTACTGTACTGTAGGCACTTTTCTCGTCCAACTTCGTCTCATAGAGATAGAACTAAAATAATAGCAGGACAGAGTAGAACCATGAATGGCACGTAGCGGCAGCATAACACTACTACAGTCGTACTACTATTGGACCGACCACTTTTTGTTGTAAAGAGAGAGGAGCCTTACAACCGTGCTTTGCTTCCAGAGTGAAAACACCCATCATACTGCTGTTGCATTTTCAAGACGACAGGCCATTTTCACTGCTAGCTGATAAAGTGGAAACCTTCTTTTCACTTCACGCCGAAACCTCGATGACACCAACTTCCGAATTGTAGTTTTCTGCATTATGGGCAACGTGGTTTTGTTTGTTCTTGCGAAAGAGGCTCGTGGAACGAGTACCCACACAGCAAGCATGCAAGAGCAGGCCCTCCATAACTACAAGACACGCAAAGACAATGCTGAGCACCGCGAGGGCGCGGTAGCTGTTGGACATTGGCGAGAATCCAAGCACTCGACCTACCGCATTTCCATCCGAAAGCACACAGGAAATCAAGTCCAAGCACTTCATATTCTCGCTGTAGGAACCATCCTCGAAAATGTTCAGAACAGAACCTGACAGCGCCCAAAAAGTGATCGACATATAGAACAACGCGTCTGGGAGCTGATTGGAGGTTACAAAGACACCTGAAAAGACAGCATTGATGAGGAGAACTGTAGTGTACACCTTCATTACAGCTCCAAAATGTCCGCCGAGCGCCACGCACAACACCCTTCCAAACTGCAACGCGACCAAGAGGTATACGCCCACAAAGACGAACTGAACAGCAAATGTACTGAAAGACCAGCCAATAATGGCATAGGCCACTGTCTGTGCTAGCAAAACAAATAGCAACGGGTCTGGAAAAGTGAAAAGGGAAGTTGATATCTGGAATGAGAGGGGAGATATCCTTTTGTCATGCATTTCAAATTTATGAGACTGCCGCAACTCATTGTAGGCAAAGACCTTGTGGGTGAATAAAAAGGAAGGAACGCCAATCATGACCGCCGCTGCCTTGACTATCTGGATATGTGAACCATCCTCAACCAAGAGCACGCCTGCCAGAACGGAGAAGGCAGCGACAATGGTAGCTCCATCAGTAATTTCATAGCCGTTCTGGCAATACATGCGTTGTGACAGTGGTCTCACTTGGCGAAGTATCTCGAGGATTTGCGCATTCATACTTCTGACTTTCCCCGACCAATCAACAACATCGCCTCCCGCTGGCAACGTTCCCGAGTCAGCCGAGGCGGACTGCCCTTCCGAAAGACCACCTTCACTTCCAGATTCATCGATTGACTCCTCAATGCCTCCCAAGGGTTGTATTGTCATGCGACGGCTGCTCTGAGTTAGTGTTGACGAAGAGTCCAGAACGGAAATCAAAAGGTTTCTGCTGGATCCTTCCCGTTCAGAAACTCTCTGGCTCTTCTCATGACTGTTGAGAAGATGCCTGTCAACCGCGTATGCTATACTTTCAGGGTCGACAACTGGTTCATTAAATACAACCTTACCTGCGTCAAGTACAACAATTTTCGTGAACTGAGAAATTATGTCTACGGAAGGTTGGTGGTATGTCACGATCGAGGCACATTGGCCAAGCTCAGTGAAAGACTGAAGGGCCGACATCACTTGCAGGCTGGAAATGGAGTCCAGTCCGGAACACGGCTCGTCCAACATCAGGACTTGTGGCTGACACAGAAACGTGGCGGCGATGGAGAGAATCCTTCGCTGGCCACCACTAAGATTTTTAATCCTGGTTTCAAAGAACGGATCTAAGTGTTTGGTTCCCTCACTAGCGGCCTCTTGGTGAACTTGCTGCCCCCCACGGCTGAGGAGCTCCTTGGTAAAGCCGTACAACTGCCACACCTTGCCAGGGTCTGCGTTGTATAGCTTTGAAGTGAGATCTAAATAGTCAACAGGATAAAGGTTTCCAAAGGCCAAAACCGGATCTTCTTGACAGAGATAGGCCTTAGTCTTGGAACTGAGCTGCGATTCTCCGCTTTGGTCCATTAAAATGTTGAGATTCGGCTGATAATTCTGGCTAAGCACTTTCAATAGGGTGGACTTTCCCGATCCCGAGCGCCCTAAGAGTCCTAAAATTGCACCTGTTTGCAATTCAATGTCAACGCCATGAAGCAAAGCCCTTTTGTGCTTTCTCGTGCTTACCCCTTTAGTTGTAGCGAAGGAAGGGATCGGCATGAGTCTTCAGGCGTACTTTTTACTTCCTTGTCCGCCAACGTCATTGGATTGCGCCTATGATATTTCATTAGGAATGAAACAATGACCAGTAGCCCAATGAATATGTACCATGTTACTTGAAATGCCACTGGGATGGGAATATGAGTATTCTCGATTTCAATCAATGCCTGACACGAAGGCTGTTCTAAATGTTGACTCTCGGATTGACTAAGACAGTTGGGTCCTGAGCATTGCTCAAATCGAAGGTCGATCGTTTGTCCATCAGAAGGAGATCGAGCGGATGGCGCCCCAGTGACGAAATCGTCTACAATCTCGTGAATGGTTTGGCCCTCAAACCGTACCTGATTCCAAAGTTTGATTGTTCGCCACACTCGAATTATTAAGTTGTGATCAGCGATTGCGTATTGCGATGCATGGCCGTATTGATTACACACCATGCCATAGTTAGCCATTCCATAATTGGCATGGTTACAGGCCAGTCTAAGGAACTCAACAGCCGGCGCCAAAAAGCTGTGGCTTAAACAGCTAGTCATTACCCACTGGACTCGTTTTTGAAGTAGATTAATATCATGGGGGGGCTGCTGATGCAAGGCTAAGGCTTTCACTGCGGCTGCGGTTTCTTGAGCACGAACCTTTCGACCTCCGGCGGACTCTATCATATGCGACGCTACGCCGGCATTTTCTTGATCCGTGCCGAACATGGGCTCGGAATTGACATCGCTTTGTAAGAATGTGGTCCCTCCGAGAAGCGCCACAGGATCATATGCTGAATCCAAGATCAAAAGCTTTTCGAGAGTAACGCTTTGGTCTTCTGTAGTTGTCGTATTGTCTGGACGAACGACAAAACTCGCCAATCCTTTTTCGTCACGTCGCATCAAACAGTGGGTTGATAGACAGCAGGGCAAGTCTGAAACACTGTCGTAGAGCCCGGACAAAGGATGTGTGGGTGCACATAATGGGAATTCGTCTTTCACATCGACATATACATTCATTGCTTCTTTAAAATCCTTCCCGACATACTCCTGGTCGCTGACAACGGACGGAGCGTCCAGCAAAAGATTCAAATTTGCTGTCCCAACCTGGTTCACTGCCGACCTCACCGTCTGCACATGGTTCATCAGCCCCACTGCCCCAGCGCTAATGCCGATCACCACAACGGTCTCTAGTGGGCTTGCAGCCTTCGAGCTAGATATTCGTCGAGCTTCCGTAACCTGGTCGCTCCAAAAGGAGAAAGCTTCACGGAGCAAGGCAGATCCCATGTGGGTAAAGCCTCCTACTTTCCCCTTATTGATATCCCCCAGAAAAAAATCTTGCGAGCAGTAGGGGATTAACCACTTTGTGAACGAATGCATGGACGGATTAATGGTCGGATCGGACGAGAGAACTGTGTTGCCTTCAACTCGTTGGGGGTTGTAGTTTGTAGAAAAGACAAACGGCCTCTCTTCGTAGTCTTTACGACAATCTTCAGGGTTCGCACAGGATCCACCACCCATCAGGATAAGGATGTGGTTCTGACTCTGCGATATGGGGGTTGCAGGGTCATCTTCCATGTAGATTCCGTAGGGACTTCCATCGGCGCATGTGAGCGAGGCATTGAACCGGTGAAAGGTAAGAGCACCCTGGCTGGGTTTCAACAAATGCAAAGCCAGAACAAACAAGAGATGCAACCGATGGGGAGGGCGGGGCACCTTCCTATCAATTATTGATGTCATGGTGTTAAAGCAAGAGTAATATTGTGTTTGTATTATTTTATTTTGAGTTCGCTTCCTGATTCATTAATTCTGTTTGCTGGGGCCGATGATGACTGGTGGCACGACTGACGCTACAGTACCAAACTGCACATGGTTACAACAATAGTGGTACGCACACTTGACTGACTGCAGCTTGTCAGTTACGTCTAACCAGCACGCACCGATGCCGCTACGTCGTAATGAAACCCCCGTCAATGGGTCTTGGTAAATTCTAGCTTTAAATACGAAGAAAAATGAAAGAAATGACCTCCCACAACAGTTGTGAGAGATGGGCGATTTTACCCGTGATTCAGTCTAAGCCACGATGGTCAAGTCCACGTTTCAGACACAAGTTCGCCAGAAAGCCGGCTTACGTCACGAGCTGAAAGCCTTTCTGCGATCTCCTGTGAGGTTGCACACTAAGTTCTGTGTCATGTAGCATTCCACTTAGTTCCCCTGGTGCTAACAATGAGCGACGTCGATAACATTGATGACTATGGACAAAAGGAGCGGTCATTTGGATCCTTTGGAGAAGGCTTGTTGTGTACAGTTCTATGAATTGTGGTAGCAAATGGTCCAAAACGAGTAGTTGATTTTGTGAGGAATCGATCATTTCTGATCAAAATGTGCCCCAGTTTGATTTCTAATAAGTTTCTTATTTGTGATGTTCGCAGGCAATTGCTTTTGTGAAACATTGCAGTCAGAAACTTTGGACCAAAGCAAACAAAATTACTGACAATTGCGCTCCAGTTGACGAGTTGTTGGTAATTGAATAAGAATGTTTCACATGCCTATGTCATTTGTCACTTTGCTTGCTAACAAAGACTGCTTACTAAATTTTGATTGTGTTAGTAGCAAATCTGATGTTTACAATGCTAATGCAGTTGTTTGTGTCAGCAACCAATGGATGGTGTCTCTGTCCAACAGGGATGTTTGAGTCACGAGTTGACATTGACAAAAGGAGTTGCCAATGTCAGCATGCTCACAACACTTCATTGGCATTAACATTTCTGAGATTTCAACCCTGAACTTTTTCCTAGAAAGATGATTGTCAACATTGAAAATGATCCCACATTGGCAGACACAATGTCACTGGAAAGAAGCACATGGCAAGCAAAGTTGTCAAAGAGCATCAACCAGTGACGCAGACAAGAAGAGTTCACCCAGAGCACAAGAGCTCATGCGGATGCTGAGAAAATATTTTTTATGGTTACAAACAGTCTTGAATTCAGTCTGATTCTCCAGTCAGAGATGCCAGTTTTGTTGGAATCTCCGACAAAAGTCAGTCCAGGCGGATGTTTTCTGTGTGAAGAACTTTAGTGTTTGAGTTTCGTGTTTGACTGCATGTTCCACCATGCCCAGAATGTCACACAGGTGAATGCTTGTGCCCCCTGTGGCTGTCTAGGTAGACTGGATGAGAAGGCTTACAGTATGTGGAATCAATCAAGCGATGGTTGATCATGATGGATTGATAGAATCAGAAGAGCTTGATAAGACGCAAAGGGGTTTTGTTGCTGCTGTCAAGGAGGACGCGCACCAATTCCAATCGGATCGCTGACATGCAACCGATGAAAGGATACCTATGCAGTACGACGTATGGACGCGACAGGCGCAGTCGAATTATCAGATAGATTGATTCTAGTAGTTGCTAATAGCTATCATAGTTGGTAACTTGAAAGAGAACAATTGAATAGATTGCCGAGAGCTGTCATAGGAACAACAAAAAGTAAAAAGCATAACCTAACAAGGTCATTCAAAGGCACTAGGAAGAAGTTGCGCAGTAATCAAGACGTCAAGTTGCCAAGAAAATGATTCCATATTCGAAACAGACACAAGCCACTGTGGCCTGGACGAATCTCATTTTTGTCTTGATTACGATTGTTTGGAAAACTTATGGCTTACATTGGGTGCCTTTTGGTTTGGGCGATGCATGGGTAAATGTGGTGCTCCACCCGGAAAAAAGTTTTTGGCCGCGTCATAATCGGAATGAAGCGCAGTACTTGTTGTTTCATATTCTCATATACGGCGTGGGTGGATTGGTGGCACAATTGTCCTCCTTAAAGTTGGTGTACGACACCGACCACAAAAGTCGCCATGCAGCCTCATCTTCTTCTGTGGCGAGAATCTTGTTTGGTGGTTTCCATCTTTCCATTGCCCTCTATCATACCTTGGTGGCCTTTCAAATTGTTCCAGGCAAATGCATTTTATTGGACAAACCAATCTGGGCCGATTATTGGTGGATTCGTCCCACCTTTCAGCAAGTTTACATTTTGGAATTGGTAGTGTCCGCAAACTATCTGTGCGGCAATTCCTCCAGTCCACAGCAACAAAAGACAAGCCTCGACGTGTGTTCGTTCTCGAATTTTATCCCCATGACGGCCTTTACGATTATGATTGCCTTTTATGATTTCGATGACGAAGTCATTGCTTTCTGGCTCAATCTGATGTGTTATTGTATTTTACCAGGATGCGTTTTGCTCGCAGAAGTGGGGCGTATTTTTTGGCCTGGCAATGGTCAAGATGATAAACGAAAGGTTGACTAAAAAGGGGAAAAGCACAGGCAGGCATGCTTCCACAAGAACAAAAAGTTTTCCTTGGTTCCTTCTAGGGTTGTGTCGCTGGGTACGAATGCCATACACTGGGTGTCGCCGCTCAAAGATTATACATTCACGCCGCACTCGTCGGATTGATTGAACTCTGTGCCGGAAAGGAATGCACTGTCACAAAGGGGGTTCCAGCGTGAGTCGTGTTGCCAACACGGAGATAGGTTGGTCCCACAGACAAGCATGGCGGCGTACTGTACTCCACCAGTAGAAAACTGTTTGGTCTGCTCTAGAATAAAATTTTGAATGGTAGCATACAAACATTCTTGAGCCTTTTAATGAGTGTGAACGGTATTGAAACTAAGGCAAACCAAAACCATCATTTCGACCGAAACTATAGTTTCATAAATAACCCATTGATTTAATAGCAAACTTTGTTTAATGCTACCCAGTATTCCTGCATGCAGCTCCACAATATGCACTGAAAACACAACATCACACAATCATCCATGATGTGCGATCACCAAGACGTTGACCTACGGAGATTCCGAGTCCTATCGGTCACTCCCAGCACTTCCACCTCCTGCATGCTCTCGACTGGAACTGCGGTGCCTTCGACTACTTCTGTGACGATCGGAACAGTGTTTACGCTCTTTTCGGTCTTGCTTGCACTTTTTGTGTTATTTTTGAGACCGCTTTTCTTCCCGTTCTTTGGAACGTCGATTTCTTGTTCTCGAATCCGATCGGCTTCACAATCATCTTCCATGCTCCAAATCAACAGAATGGGGATGGGTTTGACGTTTAAAAAATTACAGAATCCACCGCGGGCACAAACCTCTTCATCGCAATCCCGACATCGAGCTTCCCGAAAATCCGTCACGGGCGAAAATTCCACTTCCATGCGTCGTCCGTCACAATGGAGACCATTCATGACTTGCAAAGCATCGGAGGCTTCTTCTTCGTCCCGAAATTTGCAATGGACATGACCAATCATGTGATCCCCCAGATTGTCGCACACGTGCAAGGCATCAATGCGACCAAATTTTGACAATTCCACATGCAAATCTTCAAAGAAACAGAAAAAAATCTTCTTGGGCTTGTTCAGGATCAATCAAGGCCGCCGGATTGCGACCTCCACCGCGCATTCCACAACCACTGCCACTGCCACTGCCACTGCCACCATCCGTGGTGCCTTTGGCCAGTGCCACTTGTTCCATTTCAGCTTGTTGCAAGGGATGACGACACAAGTGCTTGATGAGAATGGTCAGTGAAAAGGCGGGTTTGTGATGAAGGCGACTGCATCGATCCGAATGGCGACAAGCACCAATTTTGAAGCAAAAAGGACAATTGACCTTGTCTTCTTCCGTTCCATGGATGCGGGCCAAGTGTTTTGTCATTTTGATGAATTGTGGTTTGATCTGCAAATTGAGACATGGTGCGTGCTTGCAGATTGAGCATTGGTTCAAAGCTGGTGTGTTCGATTGGCTTCGTTTTGATTCGGTGCAGTTCGTGGAGTGCATTCAATGAATCGGGTCTCTGTTGACCTTGTGCTGTGGATTCCTTTTCATTTGTTTGTTGCTGGAGGCGACACTGCTAGCATGCTGCGCAGTGATTTGCTCGTGTCTTTCCTTCTGCCCCTGCTGTTAGACAATGCTGGATCCTGTCATCGTAGTGTTTGTTGTTCCAATTGTGAATTAATCGCAGTGAACTGTCTGATGTTGTTGGCTGCTAGCTAGCTGGGCACGTGGGTGTCACCATGGTGAAAAATGGTTGGTCGAGGAGACGCACAGACGCATCATGCGAACGCACATTGACTCCGTTTTTATCTGTCGGTAACTTGAGGTCGCACACTGCTTCATCAGCCACAGATTTTCATGTCATTCCAATGACAGTTGCAGGAGGTTTCACGTGAGTTTGGTTTGGTCGCACAATGGCTCTGCTGCAATGAGCCAACGAATGAGCCTGGCTCAACCTGGGCTCATGCTGGGCTCATGCTGGGCTCAACCTGGGCTCAACCTGGGCTCAACCCGGGCTCATTTTCGAATGAGCCAGCAGTTGAGCCCAGCGCTTGGGATTTTCACGTGATTCCAACGACCATGTCAAATGTGCGCTCACAGACCGGCCGGATGAGCTAAGAAGGAGCCAACGAATGAGCCCGGCTCAACCTGGGCTCATGCTGGACTCAACCTGGGCTCAACCTGGGCTTAACCCGGGTTCATTTTCGAATGAGCCCAACGTGCGTAAGCCAGCACAATTTAGGGTGAATGTGCGTCCAGCGTTAAACTCACGTGAAACCTCCAGGCAAAGCAAGCAAGAACCACACCAAAAGTGCTACTACAGAAAAGATTGTGGTCCTACTCCAGTTGCTGTTGCTGGCCCTCCATGCCAAACAATCCATCACGCCATAAAAACAACCTGTTGACAACAAATCTAGAAAACTGGAATTGCAGAGGGACACAGGGCTCGAGGCACCCATGGACACAAGTTCGAAGGTAAGCGCAATGTTGGAGGAGTCTCGGCTCAGCGAATTCTATCGCGGCCTTTTGCGCCTCCAGTATGCCTTTGTGATCGTGAAGAGGGCGTGAACCCCACCAACCAGCCTTTGCTGGCTATGGATAGGAAGCTGCAAACGCATAATCAACCGTTTTTACCGATCAACTATAAAACAGGGTTTTGTCCCTATCGTGAGCCGATCCTAAGATTAGATATGCTACAGATGAAAATAAATGTCGAGATTCTATTTTTGCGTCAGAGATTGTATTCTAGGCGCTATCTCTGCAATCCAGATCAAATTCAAATAACGATGGCCGCTTTCGCCCCTTGCAGGTGCTCCGCAGTGCCGCGAAAGAACAAGGATGACTGCTCTTGAGGAGGGCTTGGTGTACCGGTAGCAAATTTGTCGCTGCTTCGTCGGTTTCCTGACCTAGCACCGAGAGATTCTGCTGCAATGGTGTGTATCGCTTTCTTAGTTATGACAGTCGTCATTTAGCGAAACCAAGATGAGGCGATTTGCAAATTGTGGGAGATTTTGGCTCTTCAAAAACTCCACTTGGCTTTTCCTATGCAAAAACATGACAAAATCATTGTCCGTAGTGAAGTAGTGCATAAGCATAAAATTAATGGCAATGTCCTCATGTGATCTAGCGATGTCCTGAATGGAGAACAATAACTTTTCATTTGTTTCTTTCCTCAAGTCATACAATTTCCAAGAACAATATCCTCCAACATCCCACTGTTGAGTTACAACCGACAACAGTTCCCCTCCTTTAGAGAGACTCCAATGAAGCTCGCTAAACATATGAGAATTAGCCCAAACCGCCCTATAAACGGGGTAGGACTCTTGCCGTTCAATAATTTTGTCGCTGGTGACATCAAAAATCTTGATAATTGTTGGCAGGTCTAATTGCTCTGCATAATGGCGGTTGGGTAGAGATGTCACAACTGCAAGCACATGACCATTTTGAGAAAATTCCGTTTTGCCAAAAACTGTGCCGAATAGCCCTCGCTCTTCTTTCCCACAAGGCTCTGTGAGAGGTTGGACAATTGAAGGATGGATAAGTTGGTCTGTGTCCTCGTCGCTGTTGCAAAGGCCTACATCAACGTTGACCCTGTCGTATACTACTCCCCAGAGCTGGAATAGAATGTCTGCACCCTCGTTCTCTCTCTGCCAATCATTTCTTTCTCCCATCCAATGCAAGCCGTCAACAGCATTATCCTCTCTATTATTATTACCTCCAACAGTATTCCATTTTTTGCAGATGACCATAATAATCCTACCGGCACCGCTGTCGACATTGAAACACCCTTCATAACAACCCTCCATTCGGCAGGAACTCTGATCAAGATGCTCTGGAACATACAATCGCTTCTTCCAATGGTTCCTCCACAAAGTGCTTCGACGCAGTTGTCCTTGGCAGGGATTCCTGAATTTGTGCCCTTTTGGAGTTTTCCAAGGTGCTAGAACGTCGGTAACATTATAACTAGAAATGGGCTGTGATTTTTTAGGAGTACCATCGGTATTAGTACCATCATCACGGTTGTCGTCACCATACGTCTTCAATGGCGTGTCTAAACGAGTCTGAAATGACGCGAGCGCAATCGTTCGACATGTTTTGTTGATGCGTGCTATTTCAGGTAGATCGCACGCCGCCACAAAGGGAACCGACAACTCCAAGATAAAGTAGAATAAGGATGGCTCCGTCATTGTCTTGGGACATCAGTGCTTGCTAGTTGTGTTCTAAAATCGTGCAAAAGGCAAAACAGGCAAGTTTATAGCTAACCAAGATTGAGGGTTGTGTTCCGTTGAGGTTCGCGAAGCCGCCATCCGTCTCATAGTTCCGCACTCGGAGCAAATATGCGTTCTGCCAACGTTGGATCTTTCATGTGATCGCACAAATGTGCGACCCAAACAAAAGATCTTTACCTTCGATTCCACCAAACAAACGAAAAGCCAATCAATGAAGAATCAATTGAATACTTCGAATGAATCATCAAAATCCTGCGACAAAAACAACCAACCATGGTAGTTTGATGATTTATTAGTGAATATTTTCTGTACAGTACAGTATCCAAGTACTGCTTCTTCGGTCAACAGCTACTATAGGTAGCAACGCAATCCTAAGCTTGACTAGCTAGCTAGTACGCCTGTATAGAGTCAGTCACAATAATTACTAGAATGAGAATGCAGCAACTGCAGCCAACACAATGCCCGAGTAGGCATCATCGGAGAAGGACCCCGTCGATCAGTGGCATTTTCTTCGTTTCCACGAGCCTCCCTTTTCTCTTTTTGTTTCACTTTACTACAGTTGTGCAATCCTTTTCTCCATCCTGTGGTTATTGCATTTCAAACGCCCAACAATTACAATTGCAACAGCAAACATTCAAGTACCCCTCCATACTTTTGAATAATTCTCTCAACCATCGACGCATGTTTGGTTTGCCGTTGGCAGCAGTATCAGCATCTGAAACAGAAGAACAAGCACCACAACAAGATCGACTTTTATCGTTGCTCAAGTATCTAGAAAAAGTCCAAAAAGAGGACGATCGAAACTTGTCCTTTGGATTGGATGCCAATGACAAGGAACGTGCTTTGGTGGCTTCGGTGATATCGGAAGTGGAGCAAGACACGGCCCAAAATTTAGTGGCCACCAAAAATGGCAAAATCACTTTCAATGACGTCTGTGGAGATTGGAAATTATTGTATACATCGTCACGGACCATGATTATCAACAAGTCGTTGAGTGGATTGGGACGATCCGAATCGGAATTGGCACGCGCCATGAGTCTGGTACAAAAATTGGGAGGAAACAAGTAAGTACCATTATGGCGAGTTGGTAGAGAGGGATTGATTTTTGGTGATTTTGCAATTGTATGTATGTATGGATTCTTTTGTGTCTGGAATTTGTCGTTTTGGATGGAATCACAAGATGCCAAAACGAAAATTGTGCTGTGAACGAGGACCATGGAGCGTGACACTAACGACTTTTTGGCTCATTCATTCAATCAAAACAATCCATAAAAAATCAATCTACACTAGATTCCTTGGAACTGTCGAGTTTGTGGAAGTGTTTGGTAGCGATAGTGACAAGGATAACAACAGTGATAGCGACGAGGACGAAGAGTCGATGAAATTAGAGGTCTTCATAACGGGCGAATGGTTTACCAAAGACGAACGCAACGCCGTCACGGGAACACCGACCACTTCCATTGTCGTGGAACCCTCCAAAGTCCTCTATGGTCCCTCTACCAATAATGCTCAAGAATGGGCAAGTTTAGGACCCATTAAATTACTCGACCTCTTATATTTATCGGAAGATATCATGATTGCTCGCAACAATGTCAATATGGATTCGTTGTTTGTGTGGCAACGAGTGCAGTCATCATAAAAGAAGGCCGATTGAATCACACGAGCTACGTGAGGTGATTTTATTTAACTAGAGCAATATCACAACGGATAGAATTTTCATCGAGTGTCTTCCATACATAAAACATGATCAATCAATGGCCCCATGTGATGCCACATTCATTGCTTTTGTACCTGCCTTTCCTATACCTTGGACCCAAGCCTGCTTTATCCTTTGCAGCTACTAGCTTCTACTCTAGCCTACTGCTAGCTAGCTAGCAAGAGGTCCTATTCTACTGTACAGTATTTGCAAACTAGATACTGTACGGTAGCGTGCTACGACTGTGTGTGTTGAGAAGGGAAGAAATGTGCGTGACAAAAGCATGATCGCGTGACAACTTCCGTTGTATTGATTCAGCGGGTGGAACAAAACGTCAGCATCTGGTACACAATGGATGAGAAAAAAGACCCTCTTCAAGCGGGACACGAATCTCCACGATATCTATCAACTTCGCTTCCAACAACCCAGTCATCAAGAAGGAGTCGCTTTCACAACCATCATATTACAATACAAAAATAGATAACTGTGCAACAAAATCTACTCACCGAAAAAATAAGCAAATCATTTCCATACTAGCTAGCTAGCAATACTTAGCAGATTCAAAATCATATTACACTCAACTGATACTTTCATCATGACATCGACCACGGCTACCACTACCACCACAGAACCGGACCTCCCGGACAAGGAACAAATCGTGAGTGAGGAGGATAAGAGTGGTGCTGTTTCTGCTCCTACCGAAGCTGCTCCTGCCGACGACGACACTGCCGTGGAAGCAAGCGCACAGGAAGAGAAGCACGTCACTACGGGTCATCCTCGGGAGGAGGAAATCGTCACGACGACATCCACCATGACAAGCACCTCTACTACGATAGCCACAGAACCAGAGCTCCCGGACAGTGAACAAACCGATATTACTACTAGTAGTAGTGGTATTTCTGCCGATGAATCTGCTCCTGCCGACGACGAGGCTGCTGCTGCTGACCCCGAGAAAGCCAACGAAGAACAGCAGCAAGAACAAGGTCATCCGCAAATTACGGATCAAGATATTGACAAAGCATTCATGACGACGACTTTGATATCGACTACCACAACCACCACAGTCGTCGGTACGGATAAAGTGCTGGAAGATTTCCTTAGTCAAGGCGTGAGTAGTATTGATTCGGCTCTTGCGGCCATAGAAGCCGCAGCGGACGCTCCTGTGGAAGAAAAACAACAGCTAGTAAGCGAAGAAGAACAGGAAGATAATGACGAATACGAGACTGCCGAAAGTAGTGAAAATGAAGAAGAAGAGGAAGAAGAAGAAGAGTCGGATTCGGATACTGCCTCCAATTTCAACCGAAACCAACAACGCATGAGCAACACTTCTGCCACGTCGTCGACAAATCGCAGAATTGTCGACCCCGCCAGCCAGGCACTGCCCTCCAAGTATCAACTCAAAAACTTTGATCTCCAAAATTTGCAACAACATGAACCGGATAATTCTTCGGATTATTATTATAAAAATGGTGACCACGACGACGATGATAATCTCGGAGAAGCCTTGTTGTCGGGCAATCAAAATTCAAATGCGCACAACAATGATCGGGACAACATGTATCGTGATGGCGGCGACGATTATTATGGGAATCGTAACTCCTCCGACAACACGGACGATATTACCCAACGGACGCGGACCAACAAAATGATGGAACGCCGTCAAAATCGACGCCGGCTTATAGCGGGTGTTGCGACCGGCATGGCCGGATTGGCCATGGTCGGTCCGGGTACCGCCTTGGCGGCCGGTATGGGAGCCGCCATGTTGGTCAAAAAATTGGACAACAAACGCAAAAACAACAAAAAGAATGGCAAACATACGACCACAAATCGACAATCTAGTGGTGACAGTCATTATGAAGATACCAAGACAAGTATGGGAGGATTGGGAGACCATGATAACGAAACGGCGTCGTTGTTGTCTCCCCGAGCCGAAGTTTGAGGCAACCACAAAGAAAACACACACACACGCACGAAGAAAAAAAGAAAGGCCATTCCTTTCTTGGCAGGTGCAAAAACACTTAGTAATATACATGACGTCTTTTTCTTTCTTCACAGATTGGAAACCATACTCTCACTTTTATGAATTATGACAACAATTGCATGCGAGCTGTTATTAGGATAATAATACTTCCACTGGTACGCACAGTACAAATAAGCCCATTCGTCCTGCCTCGCCACATAGTTTTCATTAAGTCAGTCATAGAAAATACGAATTGTTCCCTTTTTAACCTTCCTAGCTAGCTCTGCCTCGTTTCAAGTTTGCATTGTGCTATTCTGTGTACTCGAGGCAGACGGGAATGTATGCCCAGGTACAAACACTACCGCCCTCAAGACAGCATCTCCCCAATATGCACTCCTATGCGTCGCCTGTCAGATATGCTGCGTCCCAGTCGTCAAATACGACTCTTGGATAGATTTTACCTCTACTAGAAACAATCATCCATAACAAAAGGATGACCACACGGCAAACAAGATATGGCCGAGTGACAAAAGCGGCACGTCTAAACGCCATGCAGTCCAATGAATGGCCTCCTTCGCTGTCTACAACAACGAGAGAACTTTTTAATAAGACCTGTCCAAGAGACAAACTAGGGAGGCATTCGTTTTAGAATGACTATTGATTCCTTCGTTATATATATATTTTTAAGTATTTAGTGACGGATTGGTAC
>ENA-ORBV01006424-ORBV01006424.1-microbial-mat-metagenome-genome-assembly--contig:-NODE-6424-length-20760-cov-7.378814_pt1 | contig 20760 bp, 13 predicted proteins | sample MGYA00237777_ERZ505514 | MGnify/ENA primary metagenome ERZ505514 (study PRJEB26160, sample SAMN06269048) | microbial mat metagenome | isolation source: Oligotrophic lake microbial mat | place... | reverse complement strand
GAGAGAGGACTGCGCCGAGGGATCTCGAGCTGAACCTCTCTCAAACATTGCATTCATTTTAGCTTCATTCTAAAGCTCACAATTTTCATTTGCAAACAACTCAAAAGGCCTGCAGCTTTTAGCGCAGCGCAGCGGTGTCCTGTTGGTGTCAAATTGGATGGGAAATGTGTGACCCCCAATGCCTCACCAGAACAACTGACCCTCGACAACAAATGCAACCCAGTGGCCATCGAATGCCTGTTGGCTGCAGCCGCCAAGGAGATGCTGGTCAGATGTGTCCATGTGTGAAAAAGCAGCAACTCTCAAGTTGAAGGCAACACAGTGGGCTGATGGTGTCCCACCAAAGTCTGGTGATCAGTGAACTTGACCATTGTGAAAACCCGCAAGCACCCACTTTCAGCCACATCTCCCTCTCACAAAGACTTTGTGGCCATCATGAGACCTGTCTTGCAAGCATCTCTCCCAAAGACTCGGATTTGGTGCAATTTGGGGGTTCAGCGCAGTCACTTGACCACCAGTTTGGCGTTTTGATGCATGATGATGTTCAGAGACGACCTTTGAGATGCCACCAACAGCTGGTGGGAAATTTGCCTTGCTGGGAGAAACGGCTCCACGAACCAAGACCTTGGTGTCAGTCAATGAGACCTTCTGGTTCATTCTTGATGGTCAAAGAGTTCAGGTTCTTTCAGAGAGCAGAAATTGCTGATGTTGCACAATGGGCAATTTGCTCAGCATCGTCGACTTCACAAAGTGGTTGAAACATTCCAGTGATGCGCTCTGCCAGCGCTGCATCGTTAGATCATGACGAAGGGAACATCTTTTTGAGATTCATGGTGGTCTTCGTCATCAGTGACGGCTTGTGGTTTTGAATCCAAATGTGAAATTCTGTTTTGCTTTGCGATTCTGGTCCAGGTGACAACTGAACACATGATGGTCGAAATTGTCATGATGTGTGTGTGTCATCTGGCTGGCTTTTTGAACAAATCCAGAAGCAACGTGTTGTGGGCACCGACACTTGTGCGTGTGTCGATGGAAACAAGATGTGTTTGTTTGCTGCCTGACAACCTTCAATTGATGTCAGCAGCTGCCTTTGATGTCAAGTCTGCCTTCCTGAGGGTCTTCTGCAACCAGCTGACCAAAGGACCAAACCAGACCAGCAACTTCAAAAGTGGGATGCGGCAGTGCTCAAAGCAGATGCAACAGCCACTCAGGCCGTTGCACTTCTTGACGCTGACTTTCCTTCTCTGGCCAGGAGGATGGACGGATGGGCTGTTCATCTTGGTCCTCATGCTCCTCCTGACTTGCTGCACAACACTGTTTTAAAGGAAGGGCTGACCGCTTCATTGACCCAGAACAGGTGCTTCAAGTCTTTGTTTGAAGGAAAGACGCCTTGACCAGCTTCAAACCAGAGCCACTACGTCGTAGGTAGATAACTGGACAGTTAGCACTGCAAGAACTGAATGCTCTCGGGCGGATCCGGGCGGAGGGTCTGACCAGACGCTGACCCGACGATGGCCGCAAAAGACATCACCTTCAAACCAAACCAGTAAGTCTTTGGTTGATATGGCTTTCGAGGAAGATTGAAGCCAGGCAGAAAATTAAATTAAAGACAAAGCGGTTGGTCCAAGCGTCCTCTGGCGGGAAACTCGGCACCCTGGACAATCGCTGGTAGTGACCCAATTTCGCTCGTATGTTTGCAAACACCTGACCGGCCACCACGTTCGGATCATGCACCAGTTAGTTCATCAGTTGACTCAGTGTGGGTTCCCCAAGCGGTAGAAAAGGACAGATCATCGCCGAGTAAGTCGTACTTGAAGCAAGTACGTACTTTAAAACTAGGTAAAGGGACAATTAAAGGGGATTTACAATATCGAAAATGGGCAACAACGATGTAAAAAAGTTCTTTTCTTTATTATTCTCTGGTTGCCCTAACTTCAATTCGGCAGGCATTGACATCTGGATTTTAACCGCAGGCACTGCCTACTGTCATTACAAACGTCAGTTTTCGTATGGTTTCGATGTTTCAAGCCTCACCTGCGACATTTGGTGCGTCAGGGATAAAGAACTGTCAATGTTTAAGACAGTGTCAGATTCGCACCAACGCAGACCAGATAAGGATTTGGATGGTCGCGATCATAACTTCCTAGAATAATGCTCGTATATCGAGTCAAGTCTATACTGCCCACCGACACGACCAAAACCCTTGGGTGGTTGTCCGTCAGACGTCCTACCACGTAAAAGTCTACCGAAAAAAGAATACAGAAGCAATCCAGATTCCAAGGACAAATGGACAGGTGACCACCGTTGTATGAAAACAGACCAACACCACCTCACATTTTGGAACAGAGTATGCTCAAGATTGTCATTCGCCTGGAGTCCTGTCCTGACGAAATTGAGTAACATCGTCCTTGTAGCGGAGATCAGACCCTTTAGAGTGATACAAAACTGTCTGCCTTCTCTCAAGTCAGATTGCTGCGAAGGGTCTCTTTTTAAAAGCGAACAAGCTAGACTACTATTAGCTAGCTAGGGCTGTAGCAAATGGAAACTGCATTGAAGTGACTACAATCATGCAAATGATTCTCTCTGTGTCTTGCTCCATAAATTATTGCTCTCAGCAAAATCAGACAAATCGTCCACCACCTAAACTAAAACAGTAAACTGAGTAAAGTCCCGCATAAAAACACACTTCTTCGACTAGAACTGCATACAGTACGCTCCTCCTAACGTACTACAGAATAATACTCCAAGTTGTCAACAACCTATCCTAACCTAACGAACCATAGAGTTCACAAAAAGAGTCACCTCTCTATCGATACAGCAGCAATTAATCAGCAACCAACCAACCAACAACACTATCATCAAGATGAAACGCCCTGAAGAATCCGAGGAGGCCGAGCGTACGGGACCTCTGTTTTCACAGTCTAGCAAAGCAGGTAAGCCATGCCATTCTGTGCACTTCGTTGTGCTAGCTACTAGCAAGTACAACTTCTTGTACTGCCCTTCTTCCTCTTACTAGTACACGACCAGCCGCTAACAACTTTCCTTCCTACTTGTCTCTCCCTACTTGTCTCTCTCTCTCTCTCATTCTCCGCACACAGGAGGACCTCTCAAGAAGAAACGCAAAAAGTACATCAGCTCTTCTTCGGCTACGAGTACCACTGGTACTACCAACAATACTGACCAAAATGGTAGTACTTCGGCTAGCAATAGCAATAGCAGCCATGGTGGTGGCTATAGTCAAGGTTCCGATGATTCCTCCATTGAAAAGGAATATGCGGCGGCCATGGCCATGACGGCCGCGGCCAACAGCACTATGGATCGCAAAGACTCTCCCACGACGAACCGGATGAGTCCCAATGTTATTCATTCTGACAACACCAACAGCAAGAAACCCTCGGGCATTATTCTCAAGGGTGGTCGGGTCCGATTGCCCGACAAGCTCATGGAATATCTCAACAAGGAAGTGGCACCCCAAGTCTTGTATTGGCAAACAGGAGGCGAGTCCTTCAGCTTTGACTCGAAAACGGCACAGACCGAGCTCTTGGACAAGTACTTTAATGGGACCAAACTATCCAGCTTTACCCGAAGTCTCAATCGATGGGGCTTTAAGCGCATCTTTCATGCCCTCTTACCTAAGCACGTGCTGAGTTATGAACATCCTTGTTTCAAAAAGAGTAATCCCGATATGGTCAAGGATATGAAAATGGCCGATGCTCATGAAGAAACGCATGGCAATAACCAGACGAACAGCAATGGCAATGCCGGTGGTGGCAAGTCCAAGAACTCCAAGCAACACCAAGGACAAGAAGATCAATCCAGTCAACGTTCGGCCAGTGATCGTGCGGAGGCAGCTGCACTTCAAGGAAATCCTGCCAATATTCTGAGCAGTACTGCCGTGAATGGTGTGTTGTCTCAAGTGCCTTCGTTTTCCCAGGCACCCAATGGTCCAGCTGTGGCATTGATTTTGAATGGTCTTTCCAATGCTGGTGGTGCTGCCGGTGGAGGCGCTGCTGCCGTGGCGGGAATCAGTCCGGCATTGCTTCAAAGCATTGCGGCGGCGCATGCTCAAGCTGCCGCGGCTCAAGCTGCTGCGGCCGTGGCCAGTGCTAATAGTGTGGCCAGTAATGTTACCAGTCCTGCCTTGACGTCCCAAAATGTGGCGGCGGCGGCGGCGGCTGCTCCAGGTGCTGGAAGTTGTTTGGGCGATATCGTTCGTTCCTTTGTCGCGGCGCAACATCCCGCCACCACAAATCCGAGTGCTCCGACGGCGACGGCGACCGTATCCCCCGAAATGGCCCAACGATTGGCCATTCAAGCTTTGATTGCCAGTCAGCAGCAACGAACGGTTCAGCAGACACTGTCCTTTGGTCAACAGCAGCAGCAGCAGCAAGGACAAGATCAGCAGCAACCGCCACAGCAGCAAGTGGATATTCAACGCTTGTTGCTCGCGGCCTTTCTCAATCCTCCTCAGCCACAATCCTTGCCTCTGACCACGCTCAAGAGTTTGTTTTGTCAGAGCAGTGGCATTGGAGGAGCCAATTGTCAGATTCAACCACAGTTGGAGATCTTGGCGGCCCAAGCCCAACAAGCGAGTGCGAGCAGCGTAGCGATCCAACAGGCCTTGCAAAGTGCGGGCGACGCTCAAAATCAGCAACGTCAAGCCGCTTTGCAGCTGCTCTTGAGTTTGTTGGCTCAGCAGCAACAAAATGAAGGCAGTCATCAACATCAGCAGCAAAACAACAGCAATAGTAACCATCAGAACAGTAACTGAAATCCATTCTAGACTTCAAGGAGGCAACAAGAAGTCTGATTTCATCAAGACGGGAAGAAGACTTCAAGGCAAGAAGCCTGGTCTTCAACAAGACAGGAAGGACTTCAAGGAGAGAAGTCTGATATCAGGACATCATCATCAAGACTTGGACATGAGACGCTTTTTGAAAAGCGTCTGTGTGTCAAGTGGGCAGGGGGGTACGGTTTGAACTTGCACGGTACATATCATCTTTATTCCACCAAATGTGGCGGAGGTGGGCAGAATCACTACTATTATACTACGGTGGGCGCCACGGCCGCACTCAAATATACTGTATAAACATTACATACTTACTACCGATGTTTCATTTCATGTCGCAATGTAATTACATTTAAAATCATTTGTTTCAGGCAGTTCTACGTTACAACCTCTTCTACTGTAATTGGCTAGCTAGAAATCAAGTAGTGCAGTGTTAAATCTCTGCCCATATTGTACTCTACTATTCGTTACTGCCTACTAGCTATTGCAGTGTAAGGATGTAGTCTAATGTAGGGTTATTGCAGCTAACTAGCTACATAGTAACAATCGACCCTATCTCCTAGCTAGCTGGCTACTTTACTGCTCTATAGCTAGTAGTAGCTAGCTAGATACCTAAATTCATACTCCGTATCGGTACCAGTAGTAACAATCAAACTACCAGCATGTACCGCTAACTCCTCCTAACTAATTGTCTAGTAGCTCAAGGACAATAGTAGCTACAAGTACCGATGGGGCAATAAGTCTTGTTCTCGTTTTTCTCGATGAATGGATGCTGTCCATCCTACTTTTCGGGACAATGGCGCCTGTCCACAAATTGCTTACGGCAAAGACAACGTGTGCGCCTTTTTTATCAAGTACCAGAAACATTTTTTTGCTACATACGAAGCCTTGTACTGCGCTCGTGTAGAACTTCCTTTTTTTCTTTTTCGGGCATGCCCCTCTTTGCCCTCGATGTAAGCAGGGTTATACATTTTTCTTGCTCCTTCTTAGGAATCGGGAAGGTGATGATGTCGCCTTCGAATTCGTTACACTTCTTTTAAATAACCATCTGTCCAAGTGGGAGCCAACCGGAAGGCGAAGTCAGAAACGCAAGAAAACCGAGTCTGGTCCAACCTTCGACATTTTTGAAAATGGAACAATATATCCGTGTCTGGCTGCACTCCGACCGGATCGAAAACGGTGGAGGACAAACGAATTTGTTGAATGCTGAACGGTCGCAGGTTGAAGCCGGACAGTTTTCCTCGAAAACGATGGAGGACATACGATTTTTTCGAATGCTGAACCGTCTCAGGTTGATGCCGGACAGTGGATGACAACGGACGACAAGAGAAAGACGGAATCCGGGTGTCGAATGCTGAAAAAATTCTCATAACCACAGAGGCGCAATTCGAACGAGTGAAGAGTCCAACACTTCAGCAGCACATGCGAGTTTAATGGAGCCTGTGTTAGTGCGTCCTTGCGCCAACTCAATTCTTTCGAAGGATGGATGGGCAGACAAGAGTCTTGACTGAAAAACAAACTGTGCACCCAATCCAACCAGTGTTGACACTGTGCTATGCCACAGAGAAAAACCTGTCATCTGTTGTCTTTTTGTTTTCTGGTGTGCAGGTGCGGGGAATGAGAGCAATCTGGAGTTCAAATTTGTCTGCAGATCTCAGCAAACTTGTTTGACACAAACAAAATGAGTTTTCAACCAAAAACAACTCATGTTGACAATTGCATTGAAACATTGAAATCAAGCAACTTTGATGCAATCTTGATGTTGGACTGACACATAGATGATGAAGAAAACTGGTTAAATGAATTTCCAAATGCTCAAATGACACAAGCCCCCCATGTGCCAGTTGTTCTGCTCTTCAACTGTTCCATTTCACTTTGAAGTGTTGACAAAATGCCCCATCTTCCAATCATTGTTGCAAAAATGATTGTTGTCAGCAGAGTCATGCTGAAGTTAGAATTGCAAAGTGTTTGTGAAAGATCCCCAAATTGTTAAAAAGTCGGCTGCAACGTTTCCTTGAAGAAACAATCTCTGAGTGTCAAAGAAAAGATCTCTGTCATGTCCAAAATGGGGACTGAACATGTGCACACCATTTTTCTATGTCATCCAAATTGTCACATCAAGAAAAACCAAAAAAGGAGATGAATGATCTGCACCATTCTGTCGCTCCCACACACTGGAAACTCCAGAAACTTCATTCCGAGTGAGAAGGTTCAATTGTGGTTGTTGTCACATGGTGAGTTGCATTTCAATGATCCTGATGTTGTCAAAAACTTTCTTTCAAATCTTGATCTGCATTTCCCGTGTTTCTGTTGCAACAAACAACGTTTTCCAGGCATTTGCCACAGGTTGGGGCTTTTCTTTCCTCTTTGATTGAAGACATCACAAATGCAGCTGATTGTTGCCAAACCACTCCACGTGTCTGTCACATCAGTTTGTCATGTTGTTTTCGCTAATGCCATGTGCCCAAAGTGCTGATGTTGATTTCTATGTTGCCTTGTCGACTTTTCTTTTCATGTCCCTCATGATGCTCTTTCATCAATTTGATGAGAATGTTGATGCTTGAACATGAACAACCAGAAACACATGAAGACTGGATCACATGGGGCACACATTTCATGTCAAGGGTTTCTTGCAGACCCAAAATCAGATTCTTTCAATTGTGCTTGAAGAGCCAGACAATCTGGTTCAACGCTGACACTTGGAATTGATTTTTCAAGGAGAAGAAATGCACACTGCTTGAGAAGCAAACACCACCTGATGAACATCTTTGACACATTTTTGTTGTCCGAAAGGCAAAATTGGAACACAGAACAAAAAAACAAGGGAAAACAAAACAGCAGAACAATTTCTTGTTCACGAGCATGCACTTCCAACAGAAGAGCTTTGAGAACATTGTTGATTTTTGCATTGACAGGGTCAATGTGACATTGAACACAAAAGGCAAGATCGGACTGTGCTGATGAAGCTGAGACGCAGTTGCCCCTCACAAAGCGGTCTGGTTTTGAAACACGGGGTTGTCAAAGACAGATTTCTGTGCTGAACAGCACCAACTTCAATTGTTGCATGGCACAACATCCCTTGTGGTCACATTGCAAGAGCCTGCATTGACATCACAAGTGGGATCTTCTCAGTTGCTGAAGCACGTGATCATCATCAGTTTCTGACATGACAACAGTTGAAGCAACTGCATGGTCACTGACGAGATCCAAGTCAATGGAGAGTTGTCTGCAAAGGTGAAACCTGCAACATTCTGCAAAAAAATGTCATCGGTTTGAATCTTCGTTCTGCATGCTTTTGAATCTTTTTGTGTGACTTCTGAGACATGAGCTCATGGCTTCACAAAACATTGGGAACCAATTGAAAAAGAAGTTGAGCTCATGTGTTTTGCAGGTCCATGGCAAAAAGCTGCAAGCTGCAGCTGTCAGCTGTTGTTGCAAACAGCAGAAGATGACTTCTTGAGGAGCCACAAACAACATTTCAATCAACCGAAGCCCATTTGTGGTTTGAAAAACATGATCAGGAGGAAGAGGGTGAAGCTGACAACAACAAAACAGAAACATTCTGGTCTCCAACACACATTTTGTTCCCATGTCCAGTGGAGCAAGCATCAACACACATGTTGCACAATCCACCATTTTCGTTGTTGTTGCACAACAAATTGTTCAAAAACACACCATGCAAATGAATGCGCTTGAGCATTTTTTGCTGCTCCGAGGCATTCTGGCATTTCAAACATTTGCAACTTCACGTTTGGGTCAAATGAAATTGGTCTTTCCATTTTCTGCATGTCTTCCATGACAAGCATCATTTTCTGTTTTTTTCATGCTTTGGAATCCCAATTTCACAAATTGGTCATTGCATTGAGCAACCAAGTCATTGATTGATCATTGCCAACAAAATGACACAAGCCAGAATGACATCCAAAACTTCTGCATCTTGATCTGCAAAGCAATCCCTTTTTGCTCACAAAAGACTGTCTGAAATCACAACAATCAGTGAAACAATCACGAACCCACCACTGAACAAAATCTGCATGCAAAACTTTGCAAAATTTCAGTTTTCTACAAGCCAAATGACATTGCTAACAACCAAGACAGGATCATCAGCGGAATGCTTCTGCATTTGGACATTCTGTCAAAGACAGGTTCAATTTTCCATGTCTTTCACTAGATTCATTTGCAACGCTGGAATGCAGCAACAATTCTGTTCAGTCAACAGGTTCATCGTGCTTGGCGAGAAATTTGCCTCACAAGCCAAACACTTTGCAACACAATTTCCAAATCAATGAACGCCCATCCCTCAAATCCAAAGCAAGTGAATCACCTCCAGCACAATCTGGTGAGAAAACCCCTCCAGTCAAACATTCGCACTGCTGAAGCTGTGCCCTGTGCGTCAAAGAAACAACAACAATTCTGAAATGATTCATGTCCAATCCACACTTTCTGATGAAGTCCAACAACAAAATCCACATGCAGTTCATGCACACACATGCCCCGATTCCATGGCATGCAAAGCAAACCACTCTCAATGCGGATGAGGCAATCAATGATGAAAAAGACAGCCCAGAACATGCACAGTTGTCACAGTCGTCAATGTTAGGCTAGCTGATGTCCAACTGGAAACGCTGTGAGGACCAACAAAAGAGATCATTTCCTGCTACCATAGCCTCAGAAACAACTCAAACAATTCACCACAATCAGTCATTCTTTGCTATTTAGTATGAGTGAAAAGCAATGCAGAAAAGTCATCTTGAAAATGGATGTCTATCTCTTTGTGCTAGTAGCTGTGGCTGCCATGTTGGCATACGCTCAACCACTACCCTATGTGTTCTCAAGATGCATGTTCAGCCGAAACAAGGTCATAATTGTTCGGTAAGTAGACATGTATTCTAATAAGCCGATCAGCGTTTTGTTTACTTGTTGTTTCTATTATGATTATTATTGATTATATGTATGTAATTTTATGATGGTCGATAGGCAAAGAGTTTCTTGAGGAGGAGGAAGCACGAATGATGGTTTGCTTGCCTTGGCTGTTCCCCAGCCAAACGTTTTATTTCCAAAATAGTAAAATCGAAAGGGTGGTTCCTAAAAACGAAATAGTTCCAAAAAAGAAAGGGTGCTTTCTTTTAAGCCGCCATGACGGTAGTATTATTGGCTTGAGCCTCGTTGGCTTCCTTTCGGGCATCCCGGTAGACGTCCAATCGACTGCGCAAGTCCAAAGCTTGTTTTTCAAAATAGGCCTTATCCTTTTTGGGCGAATTGGAGCGAGACGAACTGCCCGATTGATTGCTGCGGGTCCGACGGAGGGGCGCCGACTGGATGGAAGACGCATCCATCAAGTCAAAATTCGAATCCAACAAGGAGTTGGGACCCGCCGCGCTGGTACAACTCTTGGTCACATGATCCATACTTTGTTTGCGACGAATGCGTTTGGGCGACAAACTCCCCCCAATTTTCTTGCGGGCTGCACGCAGTGGCGAAGTCGAGGGAGAATTTGATCTAGAGTTGGATCTGGAGAGGGGAGGAGACGCGGTACTGCCCATGTCTTTGGGGATACGATCTTCTTCTGGCACAAACTTGTAAAGGGCCTCCGAGTCAGTAAAGTCGGAGGCGGGGACACTGGACTTGGATGTGACCGCATGACAACACATGACCTTGTCGTTCATTTTGCGAATCACGTGTACGGCTTCTTTGCGGCTGCGGACCAATTTGAGACTCACCAAAGCATCGACGGCATCGGTGCCACGAAAGCAATCCGTGAAGGTCTTGACGAGTCCTCGGTGGGTATCCAGCTTGACGTTTTGTTCCAAAAGACGCACACGATCCCACATGGAAGGATACTGTTTCTTGGTCTTGTGGACTTGAATGGGCAAGTTGTTTTCAAAGCGATACACTTCAGCGGCAGAATCTTGGAGTTCGATGCCCTCCAATGCCTTGTCCTTTTTGGAAGCTTTCGAGTTGGTATCGGCATGGACAAAGAAGCCAAATTCGGTCGCCATGGCACGCCCCACTTTCAAGGCGCGTTCGCGTGTGATGGGCGTCTCATCGGTAGGATCGTGCAATTGTTCTTCTTTGAGAATGCCCACCAAAACTGTAATCAAATCACTTCCCAAAAAAGACTTTGGAATGTTACGTGTCTTATAAAGACGATCTTTGATGAGATGGGCGCTATGGAGTTGCTTCTGCAAGTCTTCGGCCAGAGCTTCCAGTTGGACTGTTTCGTACATGGTAGTATCAGCGGTATGTTCAGAGCCAGAGGGAATGGGAGTCATTGTGTTATTAGTGCTTATTGGTAGTATTAGTAGGAGCTATAAGGTAGTTTTTCTGTGTATTGCTTTTGGTTGCGTTTGAAAATTGTGAGAAGCTCATGCACTGATAGAGTGGTGATGGATCTCCGTGTGTTCATGGTTACCGGTAGAAGTGCAGTATTCCTAAAAAGAAAGTTGAAGGTGACAAAAAGACGCTCACACACTGGTGTGCACGAAATATTGAATGGGTGAAGTTTCTCACATACAGGTATTTACGAGTTAAGCAGTCATTTGATTCCGACTTCAACTGTCATTCCTATGAACAATAAGACTCAGAAAACTCGTATGCAAATGACCCGCATTCTGTCGTTGTGAAATTCAAGTGTTTACCAGTGGCTGTGCAGTTTTTTTCTGTATGTTATTTGTATGGAAGTCAGTACAAGGGACTGTGAAGCAATGAGCTGGACTGCTTCCGAGAAATCAATGACGTCCTTGATGCGTAAAGGGCCTTTTACAGGATGCCCGAAATCATTTTCCAACGAATAATTACAGAACCGGTTCAAGTTTCAGAAACCATAATGGCCCTTCCAATCAAAACGAGTCACGCGCTCATACCGAATGAAACCTTCAATATTTGAGACTGTTCGCATGAGAGAGTTGCCAATAAGAGGTAAACCTCAAGAGACAATAAGAGTGCTAGTAGTAGAACTCTAGTAGACTAGACTAGTAGTACCAAGTATTAAGGACGGAGGCTCACGATAAACATGATTACATGGAGGCTCACGATTGCCAAAACGAAGGTTATCGTTGATCTAGGGACATAAGTCACATAACCGCCATTTGCCAATATGTATACTGCCAAAGCACATTCGCAACCAAAAGTCATTGATAAGAGAAGATGAAGTCATTTATAAAGGACCGGATTTCGTAGTTGATATTGGCCCTGCCCAGAATCTACTATTAGTACTACTACTGTAGACTGTAGTAGCTTGTCGTAAGAGGTTTACTTCTTCTTGAAGAATGGAACTCTTCGTGTAACCAGAAGACGTACAGGCCAAGCACAGACGGTTGGATGAATCGTACAAAATTGCTTCCATGAATCGTACCAAAAGGGCTTTCATGATTCGGCGACAGTGATGATTACAGGTCCAGTCCAGCTCTTTGAATCTGAAGGACGAGTCATGTCCAAACACAGAGAAATAGGTTTCCATGAAATTGAGGGTGTTGAAACACGGGCCGGGCCTTGTCATTAACAGTTTCTATTCTTTGTCCGCAGATGGATGCATGGAGACAGAAAATGCCGGGCGGGGAGGCCAGTTGAGGACTGGTGAGGCATGACGATGTGTTGAGAGAATGTGGCGTTTTCTGGCGAACTGAAATTGACAGCATCATCAAGCTGCTCTTGCACTGCCAAAGTCCCAACCGGAATGCCTAGTTGGTGTGAAACACAGTCTTGCAAACGCAGCGCTAGCTGCAAAAAATTGAACCTGCATTCCTTCAAGTGGGAGCTTGCTGTCCAAAATGTTGCAGAACGGCGTTGCGCTAGCTAGCTAGCTAGTGAACAGGAACTCACTCAGCTCTGCAGCCCACTGGCGCATTGCAGATCTTGCGAAGTTTGACTGCCCGGCAGGAACTCGTTCGGTTGTGTAGCCTTCTGTCCCAATCGCATGCTAGTCGCAGGTCTGCGCCACCACAAAAAAGCAAGCGCTTCACCTTCGAAAAGAGAGTCGAACTCGCCACCCTCGAAAAGGGTCGTGGCACCCAACAAAATGTTTTTTTTCACTCCCAACGCCGACGGAATCCCCAATCCCAAACAATTCCACATTTGGGCGGCCACAAGCTCCACGACAATGCAGGAAACCATGCAAGACGATCTTCTTGCCTGCTGCATGGCCCTGCCGAGCACCTTCTTGCCTGTTGTCCAACTGCTCCGTCCAACCGACTCGGCAAGCCTTTGCTCGGTTGAAAAAGAGCCAAGCAAGCATGTGGCCATGAGCTGCAACAAAACCAGCCAATTGGTTCTTCCGCTGCTTGAAACTGGCTCGCCAGCCAGACAGACAGAAGCGCTGCTCTCGCCACGTTCAAAAATCCAACTGCTGGGTCCAGCGCGTCGCGCCTCTGGCTTGTGAGGCGCGCAAGCGCACATTTCAAGAGTTTGAAGAGTTTCAGTCATTTCAAGCGTTTTGAGAGACAGCAACGCATTTCAAGAGCGTTTCAAGAGATGGCAAGACGCGCCAAGCGTTTCAAGAGTTTCAAGAGCGCGTTTCAAGAGTTTCAAGAGCGTGCCGGGATTGAAATTCAAAATCGAATTTCGAAATCGGATTGAAGCCGGTTTTGTGCTGATGACTGAGCGCCGGCATTCCAACAGCGCCAAGAGTTTCAAGAGTTTCAAGGGCACGTTTCAAGAGGGACTGCAAAAGGGCAACTGAATTTTCTCCAACATGTTCACCAGACCTTGCTGGCAGCCTGGAGTGCGCAGCTGACCCACGGTCTGAATGTGTCACTCTTTGCCATGCAAAGTCACTGCGCTGCTCAGTTTGAACAGTTTCGATGCGTCGTCTTCCCACTTTTTCCGCCGAGCGAAGTGCCCCAGTGGCGCGGTGCCAGACGCTGCTGGCTTTCTGCGCTGGCCTGTCACCAGACTGACAGACATGGCGCAGCGCCATCTGCGACGACATGCAAATGTCTGCAGCGCCAGTCCGAAGTTTTGCTGCTCCAACTTCGGTCACCGAATGCGGTCACATTGCAGGACCTTGTCAGCCTGGGTCAGCGATGGCAGGGAGTGTGCAGCGCGAAGCGCTGTGTGCGTTTTGACGTGGCGCGCGCGCTGTGTGCACTTTTTGTGTTTTGCAACCCCCCCTTGCCATTGCAGCTCAACCATGCCCTCCCAATGGCCCAAAATCATTGAAAATTGACCAACCAACACTCCCATCACCAAAAGGAAAGTGGAGCTTGTTGGCGCTTCCAACATCTGGTCAAAACAAGGTCAATTGAGCCCTGACTGACCTGCGCCGTTTTCAGCCTCCGCAGCGTGCGTTGGCGCATGACCCACCGTTGCTGTCTTCAGCGCCAAGTCAAAGTGGTGACTTTGTTGCAATTGTTGATGTTCAGGGTCCCAATGCGCTCATTTGGTGGGGCAGGGAGGGCGCTGGGCTCTGATTTTGTGCGTTTGGGGCCAAAGCGGTGAATGTGTTTCATCATCAACACAACCCGTGTTTCAAGGATCGCACAGTGCTGTGCCAAAATGCAGCACCACACGCATTTTTGCATGACACAACGACCATCACTGCTGGCTAGCAGCCTGGGTTCTCCTACTCGTGCATTGGCACGACACTGAACTAGGACTCGAGGAGTGGTGAACAGAAAGCGTGACACGCAAGTCGGATGGTGAACTGGCCAAAACCAAGTAAATGTTCTGTAAGGATGCTCACACTGCAGTTTGCAACTGTGAGACGAGAAGCAACTTTACTTAATTGAACGAAAGACCCGTCAGTCGGTGCCATGACTTCTTTGGGTCATGCATTTCTTCTCTTATCTGTCAGCCATTACAAGATGAAGAGATACTTAGCTACTCCTAGCTAGCTAGCTAGAAGAGGGTAAATTGGCACTTTTTCTCATAAAAATCTTAATGACCATCATCATCTTGCGTAAACACCCACAGCATCCATAACCAAAACAATCATACCAAGAACATGACGACTAATACGAATAGCACTGCAACTGAATCCTCCGGTTCGAATGAGAGCAGTATCGACTACAGCTGGTTGGATTCTGCTCATGGCTTGGATATTGACGACTCGAACATTAATGCCGCCGTGGAGAAACTTGTGACTCGGACCAAGTCCAAACCCGAGAACCCAACTTTACGTACGTCTAAAGTTGTCCCTGTTTCTACTTCTTCGGGTACAGTTGTTGGCAGCAGAAAGAACGCAAAAACCAAAAAGACAAATGGCGGGGATGCTGACCTTCGAATCAAGGTCGAAGAGTTGGAAAATATGGTCAAGTTGCTGCTCCAAGAACGTTCCAAGACTTCGGCGTTCACGGCTGCTCCGACTGACACGAATCCTCCTCCTCCTAATACTGCTGCTACTCCTCTTGGTAGTGAAGCCGTAGGCACGACAGAAACGAAGAAGGACCAACCTCCGCCAGAACCAGCGCATCAGGAGCACGAAGGTTTTTGTAGCATGCTTTACCATGCGGCCAGTGAAGGGGTCATGGAGTCGGTTCCAATCAAAACACGCGACTTTAGTCCCAATGGAGCAGATCCAGAGCAGCCACTCGAGCCCATGGACTGGAAACGAATCTCCACCTTGGCCATGGAAAAGGCCAAATCGACGGCCGAAGAAAAGTGGAAGGCTCACCAAAATGGATTGGTTCAGCAAGTCCATAGCATGGACTTGACGGAAAAGTTTTCTCTCCGGACTGCCTACATGATTGCCATTTTTGCCTTTGCTGCCAAGCTCGCCTATGTCAGTGCCTTTGCCAGTTATCATCAAGCTCACTGTACTACCAGTACATCCGTCGTGAATGCAGACAAGGATCCACAAGTTTATGACAGTATGTTTAGTAAAGCAAGCAATCAGTTCATTTGTTCCTCGTACGCTCTTAACGGCCTCAACTACAAATACAAGGCAATGCATTGGATGCAAGAACACAGCGCTGATTTCGGTAGCGATAATCCAAGGGAATACGTGGACTTTTCACCGGAAGACTTTCCGTATGTCTGGACTGGACTGCAGGGTCTCGTGGTACAGTCTTCGCCCCTGAGCAGCAATCCTGAAGAGAATCTCAATCCTGAAGAGAATGGATGGCATCTCTATACAGGAATCTACTATGCCAACCACTGCGCCCTCCAATGTTCTAATGACGGCTATACGTTTGGGTTTTGGGCGGAGCAAACCTATGACCAAAGCAATCACTGTTGGTGCAGTGACTACCATCCCGACAACTCATGTCTCTTGCAATACGAAAGGGACTTTCCAGAAGCGAATGAAGGCCAGGCGGACGGCTATGTATCAACCAATGATCTTACGGAGGACCAAAAGAACACTATGTTGAGCGGTTTTAATGGAACCCAAATGGCCAGCTTTTTCAATGCCTTTGAAAATTATACCCAGCATGTTCCACGAACCGGTTGTCTTTACAGGAACAATACCGCCAGCGCCAAGAACAGTATCGGTGGTGTCCACCACAACATTTACGCCTGGGGCAACAAGGCCTACGCAAGTGTCCCCCTGCTTGTCTTTTCCCAACACCCCTTGCGTGATTTCAAGACTTGTAATCCAGAGCAAGCCAATCAAGCGTGCGACATTGATGCCTCTCGTTCCATGGTGGCTGGACAAGTGGCTTACAGCGTCGACACTTCGTTGAATCGTACGCTCAACGTGTCCAAACCTGATGACACCAAGATCACCTTGGATGATTATTGGTTGCACTGTACCTTGCCGGGATTTGAATGCAAAACAGATTATCAGAATGAACAATGTGGTCCTATTCGCAGAAAAGACGGACCCTACTGCGGCGTGAGTGGAAGCCTCTATGGAAACGATAGTAATGATACCGCTGCTCTCGATACCACTGTGGAACGTAAGTATCCGCCACGCGGTGATCTCAGGGGCTGGCCGGTGTGATGCCTTACCATACTTTTTGCTGATGCCTTTTTTCTTTGTTTGATAGGTTTTTGTTTTGGCGTGACATCCATCACCTACTTGACGTGTCCCAAAGTATCACTCACCCTTGGATCCGCCATGGGGTATCTAGGATTTTTGGAGCTCGTGGTGGTGGCACTGGTTGCCGCCAGTGTTCTATTTGGCAAAGGCCGCAAGCCCGAGGCCGTTGCTGTCTTGTCTGGAGCTTTGAAGGCCGGTACCCGTGAAGTAGCCAAACTAGCCATGAACGAAGCCATGAAAGAATTTAACACGGACTTGAAGAAACTAGAGGAAACGGTTCAGAATGCGGTTGGCGACAAGGAGTTTGAGCTCCTTCATGGTGGACGGCACAGGACGGCAGCTGATAAGGCACATCAAAAAGCACTCGAGGCACATCAAAAAGCACTCGAGGCCGCCCTTGCGCAAGAAGAAAAGAATACAACTTTTTTAAAGATTGACACGTGAAGGGTCCTATTTCAATGGCCGACGATCAGCAGCTTCATGGACTGTCGCCTCTGCATATCATATATTTGTTTCCTTCGCTCAGATGCAATTGAGATTGTTATAGTCGTTCAATTATTTAGTTTATTGATGAGTTAGTTATTCCTTTCGTTACAGCTAATCTACTAATAGTTGCCAACCGTTACCGTGAACAGCGAAGGATACAGTGTACTTTTCTGGTACAGCACGCTACCGAATGCATCTGTCGAAACTATTGCGTCAGTCCGGGCTCTCGAACACCTTTCCCTGAATATTTTATTTATTTCCCTTCGATTTTTGCCTACGTCTTCAGATTATATTTGACATGAATTGAATACAAAGTTCACTGATTCGTTAGCTTTATTCCTTTCTAGTGCTCCCACCACCATTTCTCGAACATTGGGCTCAGTAACATAGTACCGTTTTCCGGTGACGACCATACCGCACCGCCAATACCGCTACGAATAGATTCGGCATCTTGTGCCTTCGAATGGGGTCAGGTTTTTTTTTCGATGTTGGATTCACGTGGATGGATGGATCGATAGATAGATACCAGCAAATTCAATTATTTGTTTTAAAAAAGCCTTGTCGGAATCATTTTTTCGAGATACCATTTTTTCGAGAATGGCCCATTCCCTTCGTGGAGGAAGAGGGATGTTTCTTCGTGGAAGGTAAAATAAGGGCGCTGCATGCTCGTTCATGATGGTCCCGATATCGAATGTTATGAACATTTCACAGGCACGCTGCTTCAATTCATGACAAGGCATAGCACCCACCGCGCAGTGTGGCAGAGCATTTGGATTGTGGAAAACCCCCAAAGTGGATTTGACAACACCAACATTACCAAAGAAAAACCGACCAGTCGCCAAAAAACAAATGCATGGACCATCAATATCTCCTTGTCTTATTCGAAGTATCTGTGTTGGGATCAAACCGATCGATCGATCGATCGATCGATCGATCGATCGGCTTTTTCCGAATTTGTAAATTGTCGCCGTCGTCGGGTCGTGGAGGCGTAACGCCATCACGGACGACGAATGTTTTTTTGGGTTGCCCCCAAAATGCCACCGAAAAGAGTCCCACATCCTATACCGCGCCGGTCGATCAATGACACGGACTCTCTTGAAATTATAAACTAGATTCTCACCAAAGGAAGGTCCTGCCTTTCCCGCGCAAGGAAACAAAAAAAAACGAAAGGAACTCGAACTCGAAATGATGGTGTAGGGGATATCACCGAATCGGCCTCGATACCAAAAAAAGAAACATCCAAAAAGAAAAATAGATGATTTGTCGTTCTTTTCTTCTTTACGAATCCCCGGCAATGTCATATCCTCCTCCTCCATAATTGTCATTCCCACCCGTATCTCCGGCAATATCATATCCACCGCCACTAGAGTCACCAGCAATGTCATATCCTCCTCCTCCCCCGCGGTATTCATTGTCATGATAGTAATCCTCATTTTCTCGTCGATGACCACCACCGCCGCCACCACCAAAGGCGGATCCCAGTGCGGTTCCCACGGCCAATCCACCCAAGCCAGAAAGCCAATTGCTCATACCACCTCCTGTGTTGACAGTACTGCCTGGATGATGGTAGCTGGAAGTGTAGGCGTTGGCCACAGGTATGGCGGTTGGATAGGGAGCCGTGGCACCATACGAACTAGTAGTATTAAAGTTGGGATTGAGACTGGGCGGAGGCATCATGGGCGTAATTTCGTCATCGGGTTGAAAGGCGGCCTTTTGGTAGGGATATTCTTGGTTGGTCCCACGCGACTTGAAACAGCAAAGGCAGCAAGCCACAGCCAGGGCAAAAACCACAAGAGCACCCATGGAACTGACTTTTTGAAAGTGAGGGTCATAATTGTTGTTGTTATTATTGTGATGCTGGTTATTGTAATAACTGTCCAAATGACACCGACAATCACTTGGGGCAACTTTGCACGCGGCCTCGACAGGACAACAACACGGTTTCGACGTGTGCGTCGCCGCCGACAAGAAAGTCCCACAAAACTTGCCGACTTGATTGTGAAAGGCATGCGAACAATCGCCATTTGTAGCACAGACTTGACAACCCGAGGGCTGTGGCTGGGCGTGTGCAATGTCTGCTTGTAGTAGTAACAGTAGTAGTAGCATCGGTAGCAGAAGGAGCCGTCGAGACGCAATAGAGAAGAGTCGAAACCGAAGGATTCGAATGGCCGCCATTTCTTTCTTTCTTGTGTACAGTATGTCCTTTTTGCCTTTCGCGTTTGGATCGTGTGGATCTTTCGGATCTTGACTCGCTACTAGCTAGCTAGTTGCGATGCGATAACCAGCTCGCTAGCTACACAGCTAAATATTAGTATAATAGCTATCCGCTACTAACCAGCTAACGTAGCAATAGCTATATCGCAAGGATGTTTGTTGTCAGCGGCAATAGAACCAAAGGACGTCGGTCATGGTGTAAGCTTCGGATCTTCCTTTCGCGTTCATCACTGTGTGTTGTTGTGTCTGCTCAACTCTAACTCTAAGATAGGGTCATTTGAGTCACGTGAGATGGCGGAGTTATGTCATCTAATGATGCGGCACACATGTGAGTCCCGTCTGCTGTTTGCCACGAAGTAGTGTTGTTATCACTGTGTTGTCTATCGCGGCGGCTGATATCAGCCGCCGCGGCGGCTGATATCAGCCGCCGAGACCCGAATGGTCCGGGACTCGCAAATTGCGGGACTCAGTGAGTCGTGAATCCGGATTCTGAAATCCGGATCCGGATTCTGAAATCCGGATTCACGACTCAGGAACTCTTTTACTCCTGTTCCAGCACCCCTCGAATTAGCTACTCGAGCACGGTGGGTAATAAACTACAGCTAAAAGCACAAATCGACTATCGGAAGATGATCTACACTACGAGTTAACACAATGCGGCGGTTCACTGATTAGCTATGGAGCTAGTAGTGTTTGGAAGGATCGAGGCTGTTGTATTGTTGTTGAGGTTGGTTCGCGTTTCGGCTGCTCCGTAGGATTCCTAGGGGTTTGGTCTGTCATCCATCCGCATTTTGGGCACACGCCATTGAAACACAAGCATCAGAGAGAGCCATCACACTGTGGGCGAACCATGGGGTGATGCCTCTCTGCCTTGGCTCCTGTACAAGGGCCCTTGTACAAGGGGCGGAGGCACCCCCCCGCTACGAGTGTGTGGGCACTCGTGGAGGCGGCGGGTGTTGCTTGGTTGACATGGGGGACCCCTCACCGGATGATCGACTTCACTGAGTTGATTAGGCTCCTTTATTGGTGCTAGATGACAACCTACTCTGGGGACCTGTGGACGGCTGATGAGGGGGACCTTCGGATGGTACGGGACGAGTTGTGATGGAAATAACAGTCGGGGATGACGCGGATTTGGATGTCGAGGCCATTGTTGCAGTGGATGGATGGAGTTGATGGAGGGTGGCGTGGCGTCGACGTGGAGTGGAGTAGAGTTGAGATGTGTGTTGTTGGTGTTGGCGAGTAGAGGGGACCATGGGCATGCCCATGGCTCCCGCCGTAGTGAATTAACTGATTATTTAGGGTGCAAACCCTGGTGGGAACCTTGGAACAGCACAGGCAAACCCTTGCTGTT
>ENA-ORBV01006423-ORBV01006423.1-microbial-mat-metagenome-genome-assembly--contig:-NODE-6423-length-20763-cov-5.758242_pt1 | contig 20763 bp, 11 predicted proteins | sample MGYA00237777_ERZ505514 | MGnify/ENA primary metagenome ERZ505514 (study PRJEB26160, sample SAMN06269048) | microbial mat metagenome | isolation source: Oligotrophic lake microbial mat | place... | reverse complement strand
GGCATTTATGCTTTTTTTGGTTCGTGTGTGCGCGTGTTTTTGTGTATTTGCCGTAAATATCGGGAGTTATATGACCACAACATGGGCAACGGGGCCCTTATGTAAGGTTTTGCCATTGATCGGGTTTTCAGACGTTGGTAGGCAAGCCAACTGACCTTTTGGAAAACAGGGAACAAAGAACATGAAAGTGACAGTCAAATCATTGTTGACAGCAGTGTTGCCACCAATTTGCCTTGGGACGGCAAAACATGTGTCTTTTTGTTCGTTCCGTCTTTGTTCATTTGCCGAGACAAATCCCTTCAAATTTGGCTTGGACAGCAGTGCATCACGCAGTCATAACAGTCAACAAGTTTCATCACCCACTGAACCTTGCTGCTAAAAGTTATCAAGGAAGAGGACCAAAAACTGAGTTGATGTTCGGACATGATGTCTGCAGCACACTAGTAAATCGTTGTAGCTAAACAGTTTGTTTGACATTCCATCAATGTGTTGTTCCACAGAAGAAACATGTTTGACTCCAAGGAACATTTTGCCAGAGCTGTGGAACCTTCTTGCAATGCCTGCCACATCATCATTGTTAAGGGTCAAACATGGGTTGCTTCTAATTGTCAAACATGTGATGACAGGAAAAACAGAACTGATGATCGGCACAACTCAACAACAGTTGTTTTGGATTGATGACCGGGACTCACCATTCTTAAGAAGAATGTTTCAGTCACATGAAAGATCTTTGGAACGTGATTGTCACATTGATCATTTGCCCAGTGTTGCAACATGGACTCATTGTCCATCAAATTGTGTCGTGTTGTTGAATGTCCCTGCAATGCTTGTTCTGTTGTGACAATGTAAATGGAACGATCACGTTCTGTCGAAACATCCAAAGCAGATGCACTGACAATTTCACAATCTGATTACGAAAACACAATTTCCGCACTGTGAAAGACAACCTCTCTGCAATGACATTTACATTGAGCAAATGCATTGTTCTGGAACTTGCTCCAGATGATTAAAAATTTGGCTACATCATGAGTTCTCACTGATCATTGACTGACAACTCCAAAAGGTGCATTGTTCAACACAAACACTGTCGGTCACGTCCGACCCAAGAGCAAATTGATGTCTGCATGGGCACACATGATGCTAAATTGTTCAGTCATGTCAAGACTTTCAAGTGTTTCAAGAGTTGACAACATGTTTCAAGAAAGTTTCAAGAGAAAACAAGAATTTCAAGAGCACGTTTCAAGAGCCTCTGGCGCCAGGCAGCCGAGGAAACACTGCTGAACCATGAACGTCTTCTTTGGACAGTCACTGCGAGTTCAATTGCATGCATTCATCATGGGTGTGGCCTTTGGTACATTTTCTACAGGCTTGGGTTTCTTCACATGGCCCAGCCACCACACATTCCAGGTTATCAGCGATGTGGAAATACGCGGACAAACAGTAGTAAAACAGGCGGCACACCAACATGCATGATCATGCATGGTCAGTGTTGTGTTTACTGTCCGGATGTATCGCTGTAATAACGAGTATTTGTTATAGCTGCGGTAGAAGTTAATAATCATGATGCCATGGGCAGAATAAGGAAACGACGACGTTGTCGTTCCAAGAGTTGCGTGCGATCTCGAAAGAGGCGCCTCCTACTACTAGTGGCCAATGGTCACACTTGTAGTCAGGGTCGCCATCATCATTATCACAGACCGACAGTAAGTCTGTTTGAAGAGTATCTGAAGTCTCAGAATTGGCTTCCAGAGCGAGAGCACTGGGACTTTTTGTCGGCGCTTCGACGACCTCTACCCGTGTGTTTTCGTATCCGAAACCATGGCATCAACACTACTGCTGGCAGTAGCCTTGATAGTGGTACTGCCACCATTGCGAACGAGTTGGATCGCCTTCTCCGCCAAGAACTAGGACTCCATCGATTCCATCATCAAATTAAAAAATGGCCGGACCATACGTGGCAACTTCCTGCATCAATCTTGACAGAACATCCCTGCATAAGGGAGTGGCTCGTGTCTCAAACAGCAAAGGGACATGTGAGTCGACAAGAGCTTGTAAGCATGATTCCCGTCTGGTTGTTGGATATCCAACCCCACCACCGTGTCTTGGATTTGTGTGCCTCGCCCGGAAGCAAGACGATGCAAGCAGTAGATGCTCTATATTCCCGTGCGGATACTGGGGCATGCACTTTAGATAGCACAAACCAGAGGGATCCTCATCCGCAGTCGTCACCGCCATCTGGATTTGTGATTGCCAACGAGTTAGACCCCCGAAGAGCCTATGTTTTAACTCATCGATGCTGTGGTCGAGGTGAAGGGCACACGCCAACAGCAGCAGCAGAGGCAATTCACAAACAGTCGATGTCTCTGGCCATTACCTGCCACAACGCCTGCAAGTTCCCGAACTTATTGGCTCCACTGGAAAAGAAGAATCCACAGAAAGGCGATAGACTTATTCCAACTGCAGCTCGTTCCACTCTGCCACGACAAAAACCGTTTGATCGGGTTATCTGTGACGTGCCCTGCTCTGGTGACGGGACGTGCCGAAAAGACCTCAAAGTTTGGAAGACTTGGCACCCGTCGTACGGAATTCAATTGCATTCCCTGCAGCTTCGCATTGCCAAACGTGGGATCCACTTGTTGCAAGTGGGAGGGATGATGACCTATAGTACCTGTTCATTTCATCCGGTGGAAAATGAAGCCGTCGTAGCCGCTCTGCTCGAAACAGGTTGTGTGGAGGTGGTCGATTGCACTCATTCCACCAAATTAAAGGGCCTTCGGCGTCGTGACGGCTTGACGCATTGGAAGGTCTTAGATGATGCCTGTTGTGAACGATGGCTCGAGTCATCTAATAGCAGCACGGGCCGGCAGCGACGGGACCAGCAGTGGCCTCGCACTTTGTGGCCGCCATCCAACCCAAAGTATCAAGCGTCACTACGAAAGTGTATTCGCATGGTGCCGCACGATAATGACTCAGGGGGATTTTTCATTGCCTTGTTGCGCAAGATCCAAGATTTCCCTTGTCCCAAAACCAAAGAGAACAACAGCTACAAAGCATTGGACATGTCTTCATCTTGCAATAACGCACGTGCCAGCAACGCAACACGTACACCGGCAACTCCGCAGGCAGAACACCACAAACTATTCCCTGTTTTGGAAAACTCCAAAGCAGAATCAACTGGGAAAGATGGACACAAGACCTTTACAAGAGGTCCATCGGCATCGGGGAAACGTCAATTTCAGATTTCCACCCACCTCGCTCGCTATCTCACCGATTCTCCGGGATCCGACAAAGTCAATCTCGTTTACTCTGGTTATTGTCCTCCACCCTCGCCCTTCCCCGTGAGTCTCATCGGGAGGTATGGTTCATCTTGTTTGCGCATGAAGGTTGTCTCTTTGTTGAATGCTGTTGCGTTGTGCTTCAAGTGTGTTTGGTGAGCATGCTGTTGTTTCATGGTCGCAGTTTTCTGGCACGCCGGGAAGCTCCGCTTGGCTAATCTTTGTGCCACAGTGTTTGAGCGACCCCTGTCAATCTGTCAAACTATGTAGTGCCATATAAAACTGGAATTGCCACGTGACCCATCTTGGACACACGTTTGTCAGGTGGATGACTCCTTGTCTATTCCAACATTTTCTTTTGTTCGTGATGAATTGTTTGGACATTGGTTTGGATGTTCGTTTGGACGCAGTGTTTGGCTCTGTTGCAGTTTCTTACACCATCTTCTTCCTTGCGTCTCACTGTATGCTTAAGCTAGGGAGAGGCTCCCAACAATAGCTGGGACTTGGGAGACCGAGGCACAAATGCGAGTGCTGCTTTTGTGAAATTACTTCGCAAAATCTAAAAAATCATAATGTGAGGGTTTTGAGGTTGTCGGCTCGCTTGGTCCTGAACGCAAGCCGACCTTCAAAAATCTGTTTTAAATTTGAAGCGATAGGAGCCGACAATGACACTCGATGTTAACAACTACCAACACACTAGTACTACCGTAGTACAGTAAAACTGTAGTAGCATGTGACTAGTACTGTAGCTATCCGTAGTCTAGTAGTAATACACATCAGCTTGTAAGCCTTGTATTAATTCCACCTTTCAACAAAAAGTAGACTAGCAAAACTAAAAAGGCCGACTATGACATCCTCTAGTGTTGAACTGGCCGACAAATTCGACCAAGAGAATAATGACATAACCAGCCAATGCAATTATATAAGAGACGCGTTCGCAATTTCCGGTAGACAGCAGCAACCAAAACCACTGAGCCATGCTAATACTCCAGCAACCACCGCGCTAGTACCATCGCCTGTACGGCAAGAAAAGTCGAGTGAACAACCATTTGACTCCTCCGCCTCGATGCGACAATCCACGGCTACGACGATAGACAATGGAACATCCCTTGCGAAGGATTGTTCCCATGCCGTGGACAACTTTTTTGGATCTGTTCGAGTGCCAGCATCCTTTTTGGTGGCAACTTCCTTTTCAGAAATCTTCGGCATTGCCGCCAACAAGAACAATTATAATGACGAGAGTGACATTCAACGACAACTCCAACTGATCTGTTTACTCTTTCAAGGCCTTTCCTTTGTCTTGAGTGTCCATGTGATTTTCTTGTGCACGTCCGCGTTGGTCCGATCCTTGACCAACAATTTTGATCCCTATGCCGAAAATGGATATGAATTCTTATTTCGAGAATTTCATTTCGAATTTGTGTGTGTCCAATGGTCCTTTCAAGTGTCTCTGTTTGGCTTTTTAATGGCCGTCACGGCCAAGATTTTGTATGGCTTTGAGCTCTTTAATACTCAGTCGGAACATTACGATCAAAAGCATTGGCAACTGGGCATTGGAGTATGTCTCGTCATGTTTAGTCTGATGATTCATCTTTTCTCCTACATGAATTCGACGCTCGTTGGCTGGAACAGCATGTTGGGTATGACCTGGGATTTGATAACCATGCTGATGCGACGAAGTATTGACGGGGGCAGGTGGGCCGAGCAGTTCTCGCTACTAATGGCAATTGTAGGACTGATCTTTCTCGGTCTTGCACTAATCCCTGGATTATGAATATACTGTAACATTAGAAGACAGGTATACTCGTTTTGCCCACAAACAAATTCCATGACATAATTTTAGAATAAAATGCTGCTAGAAGTTTTGCATCTGAGAATCAATGATCTAAATCGTCCTTGAGTGGATTCCTGCATGTATCCTTTGATTCATTCTGGATCTGTTTTTTTACCCAGGTCGTCGTCTTCGGATTTGACAACAATGATCTCAAATCTACCTGTTGTTACCCAGTCTAGAGCGATTTTTTCGAGTTGTCTAGGAAAATAATGAAACTCGAACGCAAAGCATGCTCGAAGGATGGTTGGCCCAATAAAGAGAATAAATGCTTATGAGGTCATTTGAATCAAGCTCTTGGATTGGTTATTGCGCCCTTGGCCAAAGAAACTGCACCAATTTGGCTGGCTTGCCAAGGAAGAGGGACAAGAATAGTTTCGGGTTTGCTTAAACCCAGAAGTCGGCATCGTACTCGAGCGCGAAAGACAGTGGCCTTTGACCTTCTCAATCTATTGGACGTCCCCTCAAAAGGTGCCCCCCCCCCTTTATTTCGAACCAGTTCTCTGTGTCAAACCGGTAGTACTTTCTTGGATACATTTCCCGACGGCTTTTTGAAAGTCGGCACAAGGAATCGCTCGTGGACGTTTGTTGCTGTTGCTGTTGTGGTCGTCCTTCTTGTCGGCTTGTTCATATGCCGTTTTTCGTTCGGACAGCACTTCTGCGGTATGATCATCGAAACAGGTCTTCATGACATTCAATTCCTTTCCACATCCCAAGGCAATGGCACGACAGGCCCACACCGCATGCCGTTCTGGAATGCAACCGGGTTGATGAACAATCGTTGCTGCTGCTGCTGCTGCTGCGGGTGTCGAATTTTTACTATTGCTGTGTTGCTGTTGTTGCATCATGTGCTGCTGAGTTTGTCTCCATCCATAATAATGCAACATCCGAATCCCACCACCCACTTCATCCAATTTGGGAATGCCGCCTTCCTTTTGATGCGTGTCTTTGCTGCTGCCTGTTTTCTCTTTTTTAGTATGTTGATGTTTGGTATGACGATGATGATCGTGTTCACACGCCTTCAAAATAGCATTCAGCGCATAACATTGTCGCAACCGCTCCAACCGTTGCTGATCCATCAAACCAGTCCAGTAATCACGGCTCCAGATCGAAGAAGAGGACGACGACGACGACGATGGAGCTGTTTGTGGGGACAAAGCATTGGTCTCTTGCTTGGTCATGGTGATGATATGATGATGATGATATGATGGTGATGATACAGGGAAACTGTTGGCTTGCTTGGTTGCCAGTGCTTCAGAGAGTATTTATTTCAAAGGGACCCGAAAAATGAGTGGATGGATGCAATCGAATTAATTTTTATTGGACAATCTCTAGTATATGGATCAAATCCAAATTCCTTTGCTACTGTTTTCTCAAAATCTGTTTGCTCTACTAGCTCGATGATCAATAACAACAAGTTAAGCAACACCCTGTATTCGGATCCTGGTGATAGTCTAGCTACTACGACGTAGCTAGTTGTGTAGGGTAGGTTGGCTTTATTTGTGCATCATTGGCACCTCCATTATTTTCTGGCAGAGAAACCACGTCGATATTATTCATTGATTGGCTGTGGGTGCAATTTGGAGGTTTTTGATGACGCATGTGCGTCCTTTTCATTTATTCACATTTATCGTCAGTAAGGCACATTAGGGTTTGGGCTTTGCAAAATTACCGATAGCAGTGTCAAATAAAACGAGAAGCGCACTGTTCCAAAGCGAACCTCAGCCAATCAACAACACGAAGATCGACTCCGAGTTCCGAAACCTGAGCGACGCTGCGACAAAGCCTGGAAATCACTGACTTGCTTGAACAAGAGCTATTGAACAAGCAAGCACATCCAACCGTCGAAAGAGATAGAAAATTCTAGTACGACTTGTAGTACAGTAGTACTTAGCGGTAGACTTACACGTACTTGACTAAAAGTGCACTCAGCTCTTCACTCACCTCTTTTTCCCTTCCTGCATTATTGATGGATTGATTCATCATTATTCGGGTTTTTGCATTGACATACAATACATCCATGACCTTTACATGGGACCAACATCAACTAAACCAAGACAACAACAACAACACCAACACCCTACGGTAGCTGCAAACACACACACACACACACAAACGCGCGCGCGCACACACACCTACATGAACCATGGCATTCCTCCTGTTGGCAGCGTCCGCTCGAGACGATACCTTTTTGCTGCTCAAGCCCCGATGTGGTCATCCAGGGCTACAGCATCAGCGTCAGCATCAGCATCAGACAGCAGCATCACGTCGCAATAACAACACCAACAACAGCAACAGTCACATGACTGCTACCACGAGTCGTATGACGGGTGCCACTGCCCCGAGTAGTAGTACCACGAAGCGACGACTTCGAAGCAAACGAAAAAAGATGCTCAGCAGCGTCCTCGAAATGGCCTTGGAAGAGGAAGAGAACTTTGGCGACTCATCATATCACTCGGACAAGGACTCCTTCAATTCTCTGCCATCGGATTGGAAAGGTCCCGAAGAAGTGCAAACGAACAGCAACGACAAAAAGAGTGCACATCACAAGATTCTGTTGAGGTCTCAATCGTTGTTGTCGCGGTTTCAATGGCGACCGCCGAAATTAAAGACCCAACTTCATTTTCACTTGCCGACACGCGCCTCCACCTTTAACCCCAAAGCTCCCACGGCCCTCGCCACCAAGTGGCGCGAGAAGCGTCGCATCAAGGTCATGGCACCCCGTATTCGGGCGGAAGTGGAACGCCGGGTCCAAGCGTCTCCGTTTTTGAACGACCAACAACAACTACAACAAGACAATAATGCGCCAGTCGTGATTGGCCGCGAGGAAGTATCTCTACAGTATTGGCTAGGCCATGGAGGCTTTTGCGAAGTATGGGAAGTGGATTCCTCGTCTGCCTTTATAAAGAGGGGTGCCGTGTTTGGAGACAACCACAAAAAGAAGAACAAGAAGAAACACTTTGTCTTGAAACACCTCAAGTCGGCTCTGCTCCATCATCAAAGCAGTATTAGTCAGAGCCACAACAACCACAACCTTATTACCGCCACTACTGGTAGTAGCAATTCAAAGGAAGACAAAAAGGACGATGCCTTTTTCCTGGGGGCCGTCGATTTGGCCATGGAAGCACTCTATTTGTCACGCATTCAACACCCCAACATTATTCGCCTTTATGGAGTGGTGCAGCCATCCTCGTCCATCAACAATAACACGACGTGTGGTCTTCCGTACGGTGATGGCAGACACGATGGTTTTGGTCTATTATTAGAGACACTCTCGGATACATTGGATCAGCGCTTGGAAGAATGGAAACGTATGGCGTTTTACGACGACGAAGAGGATTCGTGCAGTCTGGTTGGCAGCAACCACAACAACAGCAACCTCATGCTGTCATCATCGCCGTCTCCCTCGCCTGGCTGGCTCTTTCGTGCCACCACTACCAGTAGTGGCAACAACTGCAACATGAGCAAAACACACATGAGCCGGGTTGTCCACTATGCCTTACAGCTCTCGGATGCCCTCCAGCACTTGCACAAACATCGTATCGTCATGTGTGATGTCAAACCCGAAAACATTGGCTTTACCAGTGAGCATACCGTCAAACTCTTTGACTTTGGTCTCTGTCAAAATCTACCCGCTCCCACAACTACGACCGACGAGGAGGAGGAGGACCGCCGATTGTATACGCTGCCCGTAGCTGGAACGCCTTTGTATTTACCAGGAGAAGTCTTGTTGGAACGAAAGTACAATTGTTTCGCGGACGTTTACGGATGGGCCATTGTCGTTTATCAAATGATGACTCTGACCACGCCCTACGAAGAATTTACTTCCACCACCAACAACAACGTTAAGAAGGATGGTAGCGACAAGAACAACGACCCCCAAAGAGCGCTCTATGAACAGGTTGCCAAGGGAGGAGCCCGTCCAGCACTCCAATTCATGGTGCCATCGGCCTTTCACTCTCTCTTGGAGCACGCTTGGGATGCCAATGTGCAAACGCGATGGACGATGCAGCATGTGCACGCCGAGTTAACACAGATCCAGGAACAACTGGGAATGGAGGCACCTGTTGCTACATGCGGTTCGACCAAAAGTCGTCACTCACGGCATATTCGACGAAAATCGTCCTCAAACAAACTTCAGTATCTTGATTTGGAAGTGAGCAACAGCCAAATGGACGACGACGGCGTGTCCACGAATTATTACGAAGACGATGATGATGACGACGATGACAATTCTAGTATTAGTCATCATGGAAAGGGAGCGTCGTCCATGACTGCCTACGACTTTGAACTCTTGTTTGCCACGTCCCATGGGTCCTGAGAGTAACAATAATAGTAATAATAAAGGGAAAATAGAATGTTAATTATTGACCAGTGTAAGTAACTTTTCTAGCATTGTAGCTTTGACTTGTACAAGTTATCGTTTTCACATGGAACGGGCAATATTGCACGTCCGGTTCCGCATTGATGACTTTGATTTAGAAAAGCCGGAGAGGTTCCAAGTCCGTGCCGAGATTTCTCCAGATTTTGTAACGGGTCGGCGAAGTTTCCTACATGTTGGGAAGGGTAGGCACAAAAACACATTATGGCTTTTGGTGGTTGCTGTAGATGCAAATGTTGTTGCTGCAGACGCTGCTGCAGCTGTAGTGGCTGCTGTGCAGCGGGCCGGAGAACATAGTGGGGTTTTAAGAAGGGTAAGCTCAACATGATGGCTTTGTGGTGGTTGCCGTAATAAATGAGGCTGGTGTCGCTGTAGACGCTGCCGTAGAGGAAGTTGCTGCTGCTACAACGTTTTCTTCTAATCTTCTTCTTGATCCAATACTTCGTCTTGATCCATTACTGCTGCCAACGAATGTTGCCATGTGTTCCTCAATCTGTTTCTCTTGAAGTTTTAGCTGCTGAATTTGCGTCTTCTTTTCCTCAAGGAGGGACTTTCGAGCGTCCGTCAATCGCTGCCTCTCTTGCTTTTGGCTGGCATGCTGAAGACCAAGAACGACACCGAGTACGACAATAAATAGGGCCAGTGCCGTCGTAAGAAAGATAAACAGCATGTACTGATGATTGAAACGGTTTTGCAAGTCTTGCAAATGCTCATCCTTGGCAGATATAATCTGTTCATAATGGGCTCGTTCCTGAACTCGATCTTTCTCACTCGACAGTGCATCAAAGGGCACGTACTGCTGATTGAGGCGCCTTTGGAAGGCTTGCAACTGCTCATCCTTCTCTGATATAATCTGTTCATAATGGGATTTCGTTTCTTGAACCCGATCTTTCTGGCTCAACAATTCGTCGCTGAATGACATGGAGTGATGATCAAAACGTTTTTGTAAGTCCTGCAAATGCTCATTCTGAGCAGATAGAAGCTGTTCATAGTGGACCTTAGTTTCTTGAAACAGGAGGTCTTTTTCACTCAACACAGCATCGCTGAACAACATGTGCTGATCATCAAAACGCTTTTGTAAATCTTGCAACTGATCATCCTTGGCAGAAAGAAGCTGTTCATAATGATGCTTAGTTTCTTGAACTAGGAGGTCTTTCTCACTCAACAGTGCATCACTGAATGACATGTACTGATGATCAAAGTGTTTATGTAAGGCTTGTAACTGATCATCCTTGGCAGCTAGAAGTTGTTCACAATGGACCTGCGATTCTTGAAGTCGGCGGTCTTTCTCATTCAGCAATGCATCATAGGAGCCTTTCACTTGCTCTAACGTGAACGTCAAATGGGTAATATTCTGGTCCTTTTCTTGCAATGTCGAATTCAACAACTCGTGAACTTTGGCGCGTCTAGTCCAGTACTGGTTGATTATTGTGGTTGGTGTAGCCCCGAGGATGACATCTGCAATGCTGACCATGACGCGATAGTAGTATTGCGGTGGACTTCAACGCTTTTGCACCAGTGAGTGAGTCTGCTCTATGGATTCACCACCGCAAGAAAGGTAACGAAAAAAGGTGCTCTACATCCAATTTTTCCACGTGAACGATCGTCGGTGGTAAAAGGTCGGGATTTGAGACAGTCGCCAAGTAGCTTCTGTAGTTAGCTATATCAACAAACTAATTAGAATGATAGTTGGGTACATGAGTTGGTGGGTTAATGGCACCTGTTGAATAACGTTGCGGTGTCGTCGCGCAGTTTTTCGCTGCACCAGTCAGTGACAGGTGACAAAAACCGAGAAAGTGTGCGACACGTTTGACTCTCTAACGCTCATTATTTGAAATGTCAAAACATACTCTACCTGGCAGTCAATTGCTTCCTCCTTGAAACGCCGGTAACCGTACTGTACGTGAAAGGCGGATAGAATTCAAGCAGTGCCACTGAGTGAAGCAAACACGCCAACCACTGAAGCTATCAGAGCTATTAGCTTCCCTATGACTGTCATGAATCCGCAGGACTGGACTGAATGAGTGGCTCCGTTACGACTGTACCTGGTACAGCCAATCGTAACCAATTGAATGATGCTTTCCGACGCCAACACCACGAGGTAATATGATTGATCCATCATACTTTCACCATCATGACGACGACTACCACTGCTGCTGCAGAAACAGATTTGACCATTGCGCGTTGCCGGGATCGCCTTCGACGATGGGTTTTGAAGCACCGCATTATACTGATAATATCACCGTTCGTTGCATTTGTCATCCTAGGTATCATTCGCAACCTGCGAGCTGTGAGCACTACATCGAGTGAACGACAGCAAGCTGGAGTTCGTGTTCGATCCGCCCACAACAGCACGTTGGATGCTGCCGAGGGCAACAAATTTGTGTGTGCACCCTGGATTCCGCAGGAAAAGAGAAAGATCGTAGCCTCCCTCTTAGACAATTGGCATTTTGGTGTCTATTGGAAACGATACCAACAGGGCCTGGGGGCTTTGGGAGGTGAAGTATATTGGTCGGTCAGTTTGGAGTATGTTTTACGCCAACTGGATTTTGAGTTGGTAAATGCACTCGATTTCAACGCCATTCGGGCCCTGCGTCAAGGTCATGCACATCGATACATTCGTCATGATTTGGAAGTTTCCAAGATTGCGCAGTGGAGATATGGTCCTTCGATTGCCGAGGAAACAGATGTAACATGTCGTGTCCGCCAATTTTCATGGTGGAATCAGTGGAATCTCCCACCCAATAATGAGGGAGCCAACTTTTATTTCCAAAATGCACCATCCAAATACTCGCATGATCCACGGCAAATTCTATCTGTGTTTGAGGACGATCCAAGCAATTCAACGCCCACTTGCATTCCCTTTTTTACACACAGCCAGGTTACTTTGCCACCTCCAACGTCACCGAGAAAGGAGAAACAAGGATTTTTGTTCGAAAAAGGCTGCAACCTGAATATTGCCATTGTGCATGGTCTGTTAGAGGCTGGCTTTAAAGTGTACACCCAGTGTTCAAAGAGTCCTCAACACAGACAACGGCAAATATTAGATCCGAAAATTCCACCTCAGTACTTGGACCAGATGGTGCATACCGGTACCCAGGGACACCTAGTCCCACGAGACTATGCACAACTTTTGGGCAACATGTCTTTTGTACTTGGATTCGGCTTCCCACTAGACTCTCCAACTCCTTATGAAGCACTTGCCAATGGTGCTGCCTATCTGAATCCAGTTTTTAATAATGCAACAGGAACAACCCAGCATCGAGTATTAGTGAAGTTGGGGCCTCCCTACGTTTACAATTACAATTTCGTGGATGGGAACGACCAAGAGACAACCCACAACATACTGCAAGCAGCGGAAGCAGCCTACCAAAACAGGTTTGTCTCCCTTATCCTACCGCAACAGCAGTTGAGCAACGTGATTCGCCAGGTGTGTCGTAACTTGATTGAGTCGAATGATATTTGCGAAGACGCCGCCGCCAGTGTAACAGGCCGGGATCGCGGCCTCTGGGCAGAGCTTGTGGATAGTGTCTTGGCCCTGGTGATCAACCTGGTTTACTATGTTGTCAAATGCTTTCTTGCTTTGAAGGGTGGGGGGCTATATGAGTAATTTGACCTACCTAAAGGAGTTATTTTAGACACCTCTACACGCTAATACAGTAGTGCATTGGAGGGTCCATAGTAAGAGCCGCCATCTAGCTAGCTAGCCTGTTTCTTGGGGGGGGGGCATGAATCTTCAACTAAAGTGCTAATAATCATCATCACGAATCAAATAGATTGAGATCTTTGCAGATTGCGTCAATGTTTTTTCCACAGCTGTTGATAGATTGTTATTTTATTATTTGTTTCTCGGGGGCGTTAGCGAGGCGGAATGTCGCTTCTCTCCTTTCTTGCTCTTACTTTTACTCCTGCTACGACGAGACGAAGAATGTACGTGGCCCTCCTCGGCTGGCGTTCCGATCGAGGCACGCCGCCGACTGCTACTACTCATTTTGGTGGTACCTTTGGCGTCACTGTGGTGATGATGATGACTACGCCGCCGAGCATGTTCGCCGTGGGACGATGACCCCTCCGGATCGTAGCTACTCGCACTAACATCCATTCCAGGACCAGACTTTCGTCGTAAACCGTGGAACATTTTCTTGAAGCCATTTTTCCCTTTTTTCTTCTCCTCCCTGGGAAGAGGATCTTCAATGACCGTATTCATGATGGGTGACAATTCAGGCATGGAACCATTTAAATCGGTCGTGGAAGATCGACGGTTTTTACCATTTCTAGCTGTGGAGGAGGACGGCATTGTGCCTGATTCGCGCATAGTAATGGGACCTGCGCCAGTACTGGCGCGACGGGATGTCCGTCGCCGACTGGTTGCCATTGCAGTTTGTTGCTCTTCCAAAAAAGGAGTCCGAAAATGGGCTGATTTCTCCTCTCCCAGCGTGGGTAACGATGCATTCATCTTGCTGAATCCACTAAAGGATGCATTCCCTCCTTTGCTCTGGACATTGGCCGAAGTACCGCGTGTGGAATATTCGCGGGCACTGGCACTGACACTGCCGCGACGAGGGGCCTTTTTGTTGTTGCTGCTACTGCTGCTGGTCTTGTGTCGGTGGTGATTTTGGGTGCTGGAAGGGGAGGTACGGGAGGAGACACTATTTTGTTGTTTTTGGGAGGCGGACATGGCATTATTATATGAGGGAGAATTGGACATGCCACCACCACTGCGACCTGTCAACGTCTCGACCAGGAATTGTTTTTTAAAATCAGAATCTTTGGTATTTAAAACTTGTAGAAATTGTTCAATTTCTTGCAAATTTCGTAACACGGCATCATCTTTTGGTTTTTTGGGTTTTTTCTCTTTCTTTTCTTTCTTTTTCTCTTTCTTTTCTTTTTTGGGTTTTTCTTGCTTATGCTGATTGTCAACGTTCAAATGGGGGTAGCTAACTTCTGTGGTCAAATCCATACCGGTCGAAGCTCGTCGGCCTTGCCTTCTTCGAGGGTTTAGTTTTTGCACCGCTTTTTTAAGTTTGGCTCGTTTGGAGGTCTTTTTCTTGTCCTTGTCTTCTTTCTCTGTCGGGTCTTTTGATTTACTCTTTCGACTTGTATCATTGACAAATGACGAGTAGCCCAAGCTATTGTTCAGTCTAGCACTGCTGTGACCTGTGGAGGGACCCAGCGTATCATCATCTTCGCCATCACTGTCGTCATGGCGACTTCCCAAGAGTGACTGCTGCACGGGAGAGCTTACATCTTCATCTAGTTCGTCGACACTAAAGGATATGGAGCCGTCGTCATCGGTGGAAGTATAGCCATTGTTGAGATTACTAAAACTGTCGAATCGCGACAATTCGGCTGCTGTGGGTGCTCGTTCTTCTTCCTTACTTTCTTCCACGGCTATTATTTTTTTCTGGTTTTTTCGTTTCGGAGAAGGAACGCCATTGCTCGAATTCATGGTCGTATTGCTAGCCGTATTGCTCGTATTACTCACGTTGTACCGAAAATTGATGCGCCGACTATTGTGATAATCCATCATGGCTGCCAAAGGATCATTGTTGAAATCGGGGTCCATGTCGGCGTCCGAGTCCGCCAAGAAGCTGTCGACAGCAGCGTCTTTTTCTTCTTGGGCTGCTTCTTCGAGTCCTTCTGCCATGGACCAGTCTTCGTCGGCTCCGTCTTCGCTTGGTTCTACTGCATGAGAAGGGGATTGTAATCGTTTCAAATCCTCGGGCGTCGGCAGCCCTGACGGCATGGAGTGGCGTCGGCGGCTGCTCCTCCTGCTGCTGCGGTCCTTGCCTCCTTTGCCCACCTTGCGCTTGACATATTTCAGCATGGTTTAGAATTGTGAACAATCAATAATGTAGCTAGCTATAAGTAGTGCTCTCCCCTGCACGAAACCGTCCGCTTGTGGTAGACTACTAGTACGCAGTTGGCTGTTGCTAACTCTTTGTCTTTGCTCCGAGTAGCTTTTGAATTAGCTATTAAAGTAAATGATTAGTCAATGGCTCAATAATACAAGTAACCAACGATTTAAAGTTGCCTCGTTGGTGTAGTAGGTTGACGTGGAAGTGTCTTGTTTGTTTGGTGTGTTTGGTCATTGCCACTTACAGGAGACCGTGTGCCTCTCCGGGTCTCCGTCGTAACGTACTTTTAGTACTAGTACTGTACTCTATACTGGTAAAAGTACTCGGTGCCGATTACGAGTTCGTGATGTTCGGCCTGATAATAAATCCGCACCCACTGATTTACTGGAAGTACACTTTCCAAATACGACAACTATTACGAATCACTAACTACTGGTTAAAAAAAAAGCGGCTTCTTTATCTTGTTAGGCTTTTTTCTTTGGTCACGCCAATTTTTGTTCATGGTTGCTGAAGTTCTCATTCACTCTTTTCATCCAAAAGGCGAAAAACTAAAAAACATCAACTTAAAGTCTTCAACATACTAGTAGGGTTAGAGCTCAACGATATTGCCATGTGGTGTGACTACCATTGTCATTGCCATACCAGTAGTCTGGCTAGTGCAATTGTCCAATGTTAGTAGCTAAACTGCACCAGGTGTGTGACAGGCTGGTTTTTATTCATTTTCCATTTGCATTACAAATCGATCTGGTAAAAATGCATGGAATCACTTTGGAGGATAAACAAAACTCTTCAGTTCAAAATGTCATTTTGTGTCTCTTTCCCCAAATTTCTTCAGGAGCTTCTAAACAAACAGGAAATAGACATTTTGCATCGTGTAAAACTACTGTAGATACCACAAACTTAGTGAAACACATTTCTATTGCTCTGTCTTCTCTCAATTTTGAATTGACTATCAATTTGCAAATCAGTCGTCCCTGTTGTTTCTAATGCGATTCATCTTGCCATTACAATCTACTAGATTTCTTATTTATGAAAGTGACCCTGTTGTAGACAAAGCTTTGAAAGCATCTCCATTTGAAACATGCCATTGGCACAAGGATGATTGTTTGAGACTTTGTCAGTCACAACAAGTTCCTTAAAAACATTTGCGAAATCAACAATCTTTGTAAAAATTATGGGCACATATGCTTGGGGTTAAAGATGGTTCTCTGCAAGCATCACATTGATGGTCTAACATGGCTTCATAGACACTTTCCCCAACAGCAGGAGCAAACACATAATCAAAGTGGCAATCAATCCTGTCTTAAAATTATTGTATAGGACGCACATGATTACGGTGGTTTTAGCGGCTGTTTCAGACTGCATGACCGGTCGACGGAATTGCTGACGTTTGACACCAACCTCACAAATTGAAGTCAAGATTTGAGATTTCCACAGAAACTGTTTTGACAGTTTTGTTCCCGAGCTGTTCCATGCTCTACGGACTTGATCTGATTTTAACCCACATGACAGACCGTTAGCTAGCTAGTTAAGTTGTTGTTGACTTCGACTGCTATCCCAGGTATCTCAAAACAAGAAGAACGACGACAACAATGGCAAAGGTCTGGATGCTCGTTTTCTCATTGTTGTCCTTTACACCTCAACAATCTTGTGCTTGGACCTTGTCGTCATTGTCGCGGTCGCTGTCTTTGTCGTCTTCTTCAATTCCCCAAACGAACCCTTCTCCAACAGTATCATCCTCGCCACGGCACATATGCGCCGAATCGTTAGTACAGCACTTGCTAGACGGGAAATCGCAAATCAATGATCACTTGTCCATTGTGACATTTAGTGAAGATGAATGTGGAATCCAATACAATGACAGGGAAGAAGACAAAGAACAAGTCAGTATGAGTAGGGAAGTACAAAGCGACGGCACTCAGCAACACCAACCACCACAACACCAATTGGCCTATATTGATCGTCAAGAATTTGTAACGCCCAATTGCGGCAGAGAAACTCGGGTTGGTCAATTGCTGGATGGCTATCTGCGACGAAATCGCGGAGAACTCGACCGTTTGTTGGCGTTGGCAGAAGAAGAAGATACTTTGCAAACCATGTATGTAGCCATTTTCTTGTGTGAATATTGCCATCAGCAAAATGATCAAGGAGCTATAAATGATGACCATCACAGCCATCAGAGAAATAATCTCTCACAACAACAATACGAAAAGTTTGACACCTACTTCCAAACATTGCCATCCCTGGACAATTTACAACATTTACCAGTCTTTTGGTCTCAAGATTCCTTAGAGGAATTGCAAGGATCCAGTCTGTACGAAGGAATCCTTCAACGACGTCGGGCCTGGGAGGAAGAATATAGAGTTGTTTCAAGTGCTTTACACGAAGAGGAGGGCGAACGACCATGGGTGGACTTGGAGACATGGTATTGGGCACGCGCCATTATCAAGTCCCGGGCATTCAAAGACGGTAGTAAGCAGAGCAATCCACAACAAGGCGACAAGATAGACGACAATGGCGCATTGTGCTTGGTTCCCTATATTGATATGATGAATCATTGTTCCAGTCTAGAAACTGCAAAAGGCCAGGCAAGGGATGCCGTTCAATGCAGCTGGAGTCTGGATTCGTCTGGCTTTTCCCTAACCAAGCCACAGCAACCCAGCAATAGTAGGAAAGCAGAAACACCATCCGTCTACGATGAGGATGCTAAAAATAATGGCTTATCCACATCATCATCTGTGGAGATCTCCTATGGATCTCATAGCAATGCTGTCATGCTGATGAATTACGGTTTCGCCACTTTGGACGATACGCACCAGACTCTTTTGGAGAGTACAAGGATATCCTTTTCTGCCCCGAGAGTCACAACAGCAAGAGAAGACGTGATTGGGGATGAAATATCTTTGATCATGGAAGAATTATGGGGAGAGGATTGCCGCGATAATGACGCCCGAGAGCAAGCCATTCACTTGAGCATTGGCGATCCTGGTCCCATGGTCACACTTCTCAGCCTCTGTCGAGTAAAAGCTGCCTCAGACAATCCTGGGATGTTATTGCACATGTTTTCCAATTTTAAAAAGCGGGGAGAAACAACGACACAAGATACAAAGGACGGGCTTATCCCAGCAATGGCGGCAACATTGAGCCGGGTTCCCTTTTCTATCAGCAATGAAATTCAAGCCATGGAATGTCTTAAAGCGACTTTGGAAGAGCAGTTGTTTCGTTATAAGACCAGCTTAGCGCAAGATGAAGTTCTCCTTTTGGCGGGCCGGGAGCATGGCGAGGATGAGAGTGCAGTGGAGTACAGAAACAAGAAGGGGAGTGGCATTCTGTCAAGAGTACGCATGTGGTGGTCCAAGCGATTCCCGAGAAACAGAGAGAATAGGATACCAACACTGAGCTCATCCGACATTGCCAACACCCGCAATGCCATTATCTTTCGTCGCGGCGAAAAACGAGTGATGATGCATTTTTACAATCTTGCCAACGTGTGCTTAGAATTTCTGTCGGATCCCGCTGCAGACTTGGATGAATATGCAGAATGTTTGGAAGATTCTTTACAAAGTGAAAATCCCATTTTACTGCCAACACTTCTTTAATGAAGCCTTACCATAACCCGCAACAACAAGAACACCGCTATTGTGCATTCCGTCGAAGAGAAGCAAAATTTGCACGCACCTTGCGTGGCAGCATTTGTAGAAACTTGCATGGCCATAGCGGAACCCAGAATGCGTACAAAGCGCATCGATAATATTATCTGGAGAGACAGAGGCATCTGGGCAATTCACGGATAGTCCGACAGCAAATATAGAAAAATCTCGATCTCGAGACTGCTGTCGATGAGTACCTACGCGACCTTCATGCATACCGGGCTTTCGGAATTTGCAAAGATGCAGGCCCCGATTCGATTGAGGAAAAGGAATACTTCTTAATTTCAGACACATGGAACCTTCTATTTGCAGGCGCCATGTGTGTTGATGGGATATCCTGAACGAGGGGATCAATGGGTTGCAATACCATGTGAATGTCGCGAAGTATGTACGCTTTGTCGATGAGCATATGTACTTCCACGGTGCGATGACGATGGCGGGGAATCGATCCAACGACTTCAAAACTTGAACTTTTCGATTGCTGCGGTCCTCTTTACTTCGCCTCTTTTGTTGAGAACAACGAATTCGACGTCCAATATAATTACGCAAGTTGGTCCAAGTCCCGTGAGTAATTTTCAAGTTCCAAAGCAATTGCAAGCTTTGGGTTCTATTTTGTACTGTATTAGTTGCTTCCACTTATTAATTAACAATTATTTTGAATAAAAAAGACCCAACCAAAATACAATTTCAATTCATGACAGACTGCACATGTAGACGTTGATTGATTTTTTTCTTTTTTCCTTCTCTTCCCAGTATGATGACAACCTGGCATCCTAAATGCCAGAACGATGAATTTATTCCACGTGAAATTGAAGGGGGCAAACGTGGTTCCATAAAACGAAACGTGTAGGCACTTTTTTCTTTACACCAGAAAAAGTGCGGATGCTGCTGCACCCATCGCCATGGTCATCCATACATAATACAAGTGGGAGAACCAAGCGGCACTACCACTACTGACCGCATCTTGCAAATACAAAATACACCATCCACTGGAATTGCCCGATTCATCATCCAGTGTACCGGTATTCCAAGCACACCTGGCCTCCGCCAAAGAAAAACAAGACTCTTGAACGCTTCGATTGAAGCACATTTCATTTTGCATCACCGTTTCATTATTGTTGGCCACGACACAAATATCCAGGACATCTGCCTGGGTCGCTCCAAAAATACGTGGATAATAACAGTCGACATTGGGGAAATCATTGCACGAATTCATGCATTCTCCCATGTCGCCAAGGGTGGGATTCCACACACAATTGGAATCCGCCAGACACTCGTCGCACGTTGCTGCCGAACAGGCGGGTGGTTTATTGATGAGGGCCAAATCGAGGGCACACCAACCTCCATCCGCGCCAGACGCGGCCACATTTCCTCGAAACCAACCGCAATCGGTTTGTCGCAAACAACTGACCGAATCGCTTTGGGCAAAACAATTTTCATTGGCATCGGTCCGATTGGCCGCCGCATCACAAATATTGGCAGCAATGTCGTAGCCTCCAAAGGTACGCTTGGAGTAACAATCAATGTTGGGAAAGTTTTGACACGCCCCCGCACAAGATCCATCCTTGTTCCAGACGCAATTGAACCCTCCGAGACACTCGTCGCAAGTGGTCGAGTCACATTGTGCCAAGGCTGTTTGTTGTGTCGTAATAAGAGACCAAACCAAACAACACGACGCAAGGATGCTAGTACTGGATCTTGATAGTGTCATCATCATCTTTAAACTAATTGTGTTTCTGGTTGTTCTCGTGTTAAGAGAAGCAAGTGG
>ENA-ORBV01006422-ORBV01006422.1-microbial-mat-metagenome-genome-assembly--contig:-NODE-6422-length-20768-cov-3.979750_pt1 | contig 20768 bp, 17 predicted proteins | sample MGYA00237777_ERZ505514 | MGnify/ENA primary metagenome ERZ505514 (study PRJEB26160, sample SAMN06269048) | microbial mat metagenome | isolation source: Oligotrophic lake microbial mat | place... | reverse complement strand
ATCAGATTCATGACGCAGGGCGATCACAGGCAGGTGGCATCGAGCAGATTTCAGACTCCATGCGCCAGATCTCGGCCGAAACCCAGAATTTCGCTGCGGCTGCCGAAGAAACCGCTGGAACCTCCTGCCAATTAAAGGACTTGGCCGGAGAGCTGCGTAATACTCTCGCCACACTGCACTAAAAGCGTAATGACTGCTTGAGCAAGGCGCGAAAGCCCTGCTCATCGCAGCTTGTTAAAACATCTACTGCGCGTCCCGCTGCTGTTGCTGCCAAGCGTCCATTGGCATCGCAGCTCAGCTTCAGCCGCTCTTTTCGAAATAGCCCAGGAACGGCGATATAGGCGGCCGCTAATTCGTCCCACCAGAACCGGTCTTTCTCGCCATAGGCCTTTCTAAATTCTGCGAGAATTGCACTCTGCCCCTCAGACACCAGATCCGCTCGTGAAGGAAACTGGTTCGTTAAATCGAGCGGGCAAATCGTTAAAGGAACTTTCGACGCCAAAACTGTCCGCAGTGCCGCAACATCGGCACCGGCATTCCACTCTGCCCCACCCTTTGCATTCCCCGCAACTCTTACCGCACCACCCATCCACGTTACAGAGGTTGGCACCTTGCCAGCCCGAATCAACCGCGCGACCCGCGTCAGCGGCCCAGTAGCGAGAATCTCCGCCTTCGCTGGCAAATCGCGAACCAGTTTTGCTTCCTTCTCGTGCAATGCCTCAAGCAGCATCCTCACCCGAAACTCAGCCGTCTTAGTATCGGCAATGCCCGGCGTTGTGGAAACACCCATCACTTTCACATCCGGGCTGCGCAACAGGATGGCCAGTGCCGCCACGTCTTCCCACCCGCCATCCTGATCGAGCCAGACCTCGCGCGGCTGGCCATTTCCGCTCCAGGCGTAACCAAAGCCGGCAAAGGCTCGCCTTGCGAGTTCGATGCGTGTTACCTTTTCTGCTATGCGTAGCACATTCTGCAGCTTGCTGTTCATTGCTTGTACCAGTTTCGCCCAGTCCGGCTACCAGAAGCCTTCCAAGGCGATCCTTGATGTCCTAAACGCGCCAGGCACCCCAACGCCGAGCGTCAACCCAACCAAGACTCACGTGCTCTTCCTGCAGACTGTCCGCAACCCTACCATTGCCGAACTGTCCAAGCCGATGCTTCGCATCGCTGGCCTGCGCATCGATCCGGCCAATTCCGGCCCTCACCTCACAACCTATGCCTATGGCCCCTACCTCCAGAAGCTCGATGGTGGACAAATCACCAAGCTTGAACTCCCTGCCAAGGTAGCGCTGACCGGACTCAACTGGTCGCCCGATGGCCGCTATTTCTCGGTGATGAACCACACCGCCACTGGCATCGAATTGTGGATTGGCGAGACTGCTACCGGTCGCCTTAAGAGAGTCGAGAAGGCAACCCTCAATGCCGCCGTCGGCGACGCTGTCGAATGGATGCCAGACTCGCGCACACTGCTTGTCCGGCTTGTACCTGCCAACCGAGGCAAGATGCCTGAAGTACCCGCAACTCCCTCGTCGCCCAACATCCAGGAATCGGCTGGTAAAGCCGGTGCCACACGCACCTACCAGGACATGCTCAAGTCTCCCTATGATGAGCAAGTCTTCGAATTCTTCGCGCAGTCCCAGTTGGCCCTGATCACTGCCGCCTCTGGCCAGATCACACCCATCGGCAAGCCCGCGATGATCATCAACCAGCAGCCCTCTCCCGATGGCCAGCACATCCTCATCAGCCAGATCCACAAGCCTTTCTCTTATGTGCTGCCATTCATGCAGTTTCCGCGCGAAGTCGAAGTCTGGAATCGTACAGGCCTGGTCGAATACAAAGTAGCCAGCCTGCCGCTGCAAGAGCGCATCCCCATCGGTGGCGTCTCCACCGGTGCGCGTAACACCAACTGGAACCCCAACGAACCCGCCAGCCTCTTCTGTGTGGAAGCCCTCGACGGTGGCAACCCCAAAGAGAAGGTACCCAACCGTGACCGCATCCTCACCACAAAAGCCCCCTTCAAGACCGAGCCGGTGGAAGTGGCCAAGGTCAAGGAACGCCTCGCCGGCCAGCTCCTCTGGTCTGCCAAAGGCAACGCCGTCATTATGAGCGACATGGAACTCAACAAGCGCTGGTTGCGCACCATGATGATGGACCCGAAGAACCCCACAGCCCCGGTCAAGATCCTCTCTGAGCGCAACATGCAGGATCGTTACCGCAACCCCGGCAACTTCCTAACAGAAACTCTCCCCAACGGTCAGCGCGTCCTTGCCGAATCGGGTGGCTATCTCTTCCTTGAAGGCGATGGCGCCTCCGCCGAAGGCGACCGCCCCTTCCTCGATCGTCTCGATCCAGTCACAGGCAAGAAGGAACGCCTCTTCCATTGCGACGCAGACCACTTTGAAACTGTAGTCGCGCTTCTGAGTGACGACGGTTCGCGATTCCTGACGCGGCGCGAATCCCCTACCGAAGCCCCCAACTTCTTCATCCGTGACAGCAAGGGCGGCATGACTGCCTTCACAAAGTTCGCCGACCCGGCACCGCAGCTCCGTGGCATCACAAAGCAACTTGTCAAATATAAGCGTCCCGATGGCGTCGATCTCAGCTTCACGCTCTATCTGCCCCCCGGCTACAAGCAAGGCACCCGTCTACCCACCGTCGTCTGGGCTTACCCGATCGAGTTTAACGATGCTGACACCGCTGGTCAGATCGCTGGCTCCACCAAGCGCTTCACTACGATCAACGGCTACTCGCACCTCTTCTTCCTGCTCGAAGGCTATGCGATCCTCGATGGCGCCACGATCCCGATCATCGGTAGCCCCGAAGAAGCAAACAACACCTATGTCGAGCAACTTACAGCTTCAGCCAAGGCTGCTATCGACAAGGCTGCCGGGATGGGCGTCACCGATCCGGAACGTGTCGGCGTCGGCGGTCACAGCTACGGTGCCTTCATGACAGCCAACCTGCTGGCCCACACCAATCTTTTCCGCGCCGGAATTGCCCGCTCGGGTGCCTACAATCGCACACTCACCCCCTTCGGATTCCAGAGCGAACGCCGTACCCTCTGGGAAGCGCAAGAGACGTACCTAAAAATGTCGCCCTTCATGATTGCCAACAAGATCAAGGAGCCGATTCTGCTGATCCACGGCGAAGCCGACAATAACCAGGGCACCTTCCCGATCCAGTCTGAGCGCATGTTTATGGCAATTCGTGGCAATGGTGGCACGGTTCGATATGTAACGCTGCCGCATGAATCTCACGGCTATTCCGCCCGTGAATCCGTCGAGCATACGCTCTTCGAGATGACATCCTGGTTCGACAAACACGTCAAGAACGCGACAGCCCGCTCTCTAGGCTCGAATTGATCTCCTACGATCCACACAAGTGGCGGAACCACTTCTTTGATCTTCGCGGTTCGATGTTTCTCGAGATCATCGGTCGAGTATTGTTGTGCGTTGCATGGTCGGCGGCGGTAGTTTGCTTCGACAAATATGTTGTCAATGTCAGCATTTCGTCGCTCCTACATACCCTGGTCGGTTCTGCCCTGGGCCTGTTGCTGGTCTTTCGAACCAATGCGTCTTATGACCGGTTCTGGGAAGGGCGCAAACTCTGGGGCGGCATTGTGAACGAAACGAGAAACCTGATCCGCTTAGCCTCCGTTCACTTGGGTGGAGAACGCGATCTTCTGGTCAGTCTTACCGAGCTTACCGCCAGCTTTCCACAAGCGTCAATGCACCAACTTCGCGGCACAAAGATTCCTGGAATGCTTGAGGTACAGCATCCTCCGCTACAGATTGCTACTGAGATGACAGCCATCCTCAAAGAGGGGCAACGCCGGGGGACTCTCTCAGACATCATCCTCGTCAGCCTGGATCAAAACATCCAGCAACTGGTCGACTATCTTGGGGCCTGCGAGCGTATTCTCAAAACCCCGCTCCCTTTCGCTTACGTCATCCACCTCCGGCGCGCACTCGTGCTGTACTGCTTCAGCCTCCCGTTCGCGCTGGTCGACACTTTCGGCTGGGGCACAATCTTCGACACCCTGGTGGTCGCCTACATCTTCTTCGGAATCGAAGAAATCGGAGTCGAAATCGAAAGGCCATTTGGTTGTGACTACAACGATCTTCCCCTCGAAGAAATCTGCCAATCCATCCGTGACAACCTCTTCGCTCTGGTGAATCTCGAACAATCCGCACCCGACGTAATGCCCAAGGGTCTCTAGCATGCGCCTGTTACCAATCCACGACACACAAGCGCGGCGCATCCTGTCGCCCGTCTCCGGCTTCCTGGCCGAAGCCGGTTTCACCCATTCCCTTACACCAGCCCGCAACTGCACATACGGCTGTAGCTATTGTTATGTGCCCACCATGCGCATCCAGGCCGGCCTTAAACCTGACGACTGGAAGCACTGGGGCGAATACACCATCTACAAAACCAACGCCCCAGCCCTGCTTAAGAGGGAACTCAAACCCGATCAGCTCATCTATTGCTCCCCTCTGACCGATCCCTACCAGCCAGCCGAGATGCATCAGGAGATGATGCCTCAGATCCTCGAGCAGATCTACATCCACCCTCCCAAACTCTTCGTCATCCAGACCCGCTCACCCAATATCCTGCGCGACACAAAGTTATTGCAAACCGTAGCCGAGAATACCGACCTCCGCATCAGCTTCTCAATTACTACCAATGACGACCGCATCCGCAAGATCTTCGAGCCGCGCTGCGAATCCATTCCAGACCGCTTGCGCACCATAGCAGAGTTGCGAGCCGCCGGGCTCAACGTCTACGCGACCGTCGCGCCTATCCTGCCGTGCGAACCGGCAGACCTCGCCCGCCTCGTCGTGGAAGCCACAACCAACCCCATCATCGGAGACCCGCTCCACATCCGCCAGCTCAAGCCCAGAGGAGCCACTACGCGCGACGCGGCCTTCAAGATCCTCGATCATTACGAACAACCGCAGTGGGCTGAGCCCGGTTTCCAGACACGCCTCCTCGAAGTGTTAGACCATGAGATCAGGGCACTAGGTCGAGAATTCTCAACCGGCCCCAAAGGCTTTTCATGCTTGACACAAATGCCATCCTCACCCGCTTGGGGCTCACCAATGCCACCGGCTCGCAAGTCCTCACCTCGTTCAACCCGTCCACCGGCCAAGCGCTAGCCAGCGTAACGCTTGCTACCAGCGCCGGCTACGAGCAGGCAATTGCCAAATCCACCGCCGCCTTTGCTAAATGGCGCCTGGTTCCAGCACCACAGCGCGGCCTGATCGTGCGCGAAATCGCCGAAGCCCTTCGGGCCAACAAAGAAGATCTTGGCGCGCTTGTCAGCCTCGAGATGGGCAAGATTTATCAGGAAGGCTTGGGCGAAGTACAAGAGATGATCGACGTCGCCGACTTCGCCCTCGGCCTCTCACGACAGCTCTACGGCATGACCACAAATTCCGAGCGGCCAGGGCACCGCCTCTATGAGCAGTGGCACCCGCTTGGCCCGGTAGGCGTCATCACTGCTTTTAACTTCCCGGTAGCCGTCTGGGCCTGGAACGCCCTCATCGCCGCCGTCTGCGGCGACACTGTGATCTGGAAGCCATCGGAGGAAACTCCACTTACCGCAATCGCCGTCCACAATATCGCGCAGGCAGTACTGCGCAAGCATAACTTCGAAGGTGTCTTCGAGCTACTCATCGGCGACATCGCAACCGTCGGCGAGCCGATGCTAGACGACCGTCGCCTCCCGCTAATCTCCGCCACCGGTTCGACGCGCATGGGTAAGATTGTCGCCGAGCGTGTCGGCCGCCGTCTGGGCCGCACCCTACTGGAGCTAGGCGGCAACAACGCCATCATCCTGATGCCCGACGCAGATCTCGATCTGGCGCTGCGCGGCTGCCTCTTCTCGGCCGTCGGCACCGCAGGCCAACGTTGCACCACCCTGCGACGCCTCTTCCTGCACAGCGCCATCGCCGAAACCTTCCGGGCCAAGCTCACCAAGGCCTATAGCCAGATCCGCATTGGAGACCCACTACTCGACACCACTCTCATGGGCCCACTCATAAATCAGCGTGCGGTAGAAAGTTTCGTGAAGGCCGTGGACGCGATCCGCACCGAGGGCGGGGAAATACTCTACGGCGGCAATCGCTGGGAGGGCAATTTTGTCGAACCGACCATTGCTCGATCCCGCCACGACATGGCAATTGTCCAGGAAGAAGTCTTTGCCCCAATCTTGCACACGATCGACTTCGATCATCTAGACGAAGCCATTGCCTGGAACAACGAAGTGCCGCAAGGTTTATCGAGTTCGATCTTTACTACCAACCTCAAGAGTGCAGAAGCATTTCTGTCTGCGCGAGGTTCCGATTGCGGCATTGCCAACGTCAACATCGGTACCTCGGGAGCGGAGATCGGTGGAGCTTTTGGTGGGGAGAAAGAAACCGGCGGGGGAAGGGAATCAGGCAGTGATTCCTGGAAAGTTTATATGCGACGGCAAACCGTTACCATCAACTATTCCGATGCCCTGCCACTGGCGCAAGGCATCGAATTCAACTTCGATTAAGCCGCAGCCAGGCGATCCGATTCAGCGATCACTTTGGCGTAGGCCAAGATCTCATCGAAAGTGGCTGTTACCAGTTGATTGTCCATATCCTGCCAGGTGGAGATCATCTCGATCAGATGGAGACCGCCCAGTTTCATCACCCAGGCATCGGTAATCCCGCGCTTGAGTTCTGCGCTCACTTTTAGCAACAAGGGCAAGGGCAGAGCTACAACCTTTTCCTGTTGCTCGCCATCACATTCAAGCTCATACTTAACGTCGATCGTATCGGCATGACGAATGGAAATCGCATTCTGCTGCCAGCGGAACGTGAGCTTCCAGGAACGCCCAAACGGGTCGGGGCCTGTCTCGAAATTACGGAAGTTTTCAACCATCAAATCAAGGCTAACGCAAACTGGACCGGATCAGCGCAAGGAACTCGTCCTTGGTCGCACTGTTACGACGGAATTCACCCAGCATGGCACTCGTAACTGTAGAGCTGCACTGCTTCTCAACGCCGCGCATCATCATGCAAAAATGCTTCGCTTCACTCACCACCGCGACGCCGCGCGGCTCCAATACTTCCATCAGCGTATCGGCGATCTGCTGCGTGATCCGCTCCTGCACCTGCAATCTCCGGGCAAAAGCATCTATGATCCGAGGAATCTTGCTCAACCCGATGATCTTCTTGTCCGGCAAGTAGGCTACGTGCACAGTGCCAAAGAATGGCAACATATGGTGCTCGCACATCGAATAGTATTCAATGTTCTTCACCACCACCATGTCGTCGTTTTCAGCGGTAAAGAGGGCACCGTTAACAATCTCTTCAATATTTGTCGTGTAGCCGCTGGTCAGAAAGCGCAATGCTTTCTCTGCCCGGTAAGGCGTGCGGAGCAATCCCTCACGCGATGGGTCTTCTCCAATATCTTTAAGGATTTTCTCGAACATGTCGCCGATGTCGCCACGTTCATCCTTCTTCGCATCCTGCGACCCTGTGACATATTTTGTGGAGTAATTCGATGCTGGCTTTGCAGCCGCGACTTTCGTTTCTACAACTTTCAATGCTGCCGCCTTATTGCCTGACTTCATTTGCTTGTATCTCGAATCGATTGTTTCTAGTTTCGTAAATCCGTATGCGGTCGAAGCTCACCGCACCACCCTCGAAATGCCTCATCCAACCACGCTTCAGCCAATCCGCAAAAACATAAGCCACGTTTTCGGTGGTAGGAACCAGATCCTTCAATTCGTCTACCTGCTCATTCAGATTCACATGACTCACGCGAGAGAGAATTTCTTCTCTGACACAATCGTCCAGTTGGTGGCGATCCACCAGCATGCCTGTTTCTGCATCCGGCTCGCCTCGTACAGTCACTTCAAGCCAATAATTGTGACCATGGCCAAATGGGTTGTTGCAACGCCCATAAACGGCCCAGTTCTCATCTTCACTCAGTTGATTTGAGTGCAGCCGATGAGCCGCCGAAAACGGATATCGAGCGGTCAATTTCATTCTCCCCTGTACTCCACATAAAGATTCTCGGTTTCATAGAGCCGAACTTCATACAATTTCACGGTATCGGTTGAGAAATGTGGCACAATCCGCCTCCAGATCTCACGGGCAATATTCTCCGAAGTTGGAACCACTTTGTCGAAGGGCGGCACCTCGGCGTTAAGGTAACGGTGATCCATCACATCCACTACTTCACGATTCAACACGGTTTTCACGTCTTTCAAATCGACGATCATCCCGGTCACCGCGTCTACCGTGCCACTCAGCGTGACTTCAAGAACGTAGTTGTGCCCATGCCCATGTTCATTGGCTTCGGCCCCAAACGTTTCACGGTTCTTTTCGTCGCTCCAGCCCTCAACCGCACAGCGGTGAGACGCTGAAAATTCCACTCGGCGTGTAATCAACATGTGTTTTCTCTAATAAAGATGATCGACGTAGGGCTCGCGATTCCATAAAATGGTTTTACATGGCTAAAGCCAACTCAACTTCATCCCCCTCGCGCGTGTACGCCTTCGGCATCGCTCTCACAATGGCCGCGCTCTTCTATATCCTCGCCGATACGCTGACCGAAAAGTTGGTCAACCAGGGCGACCAGGCTACCGCCTTCTCCGTCACCACCGACCAAGGCAAAACGATCTCTCTCAAAGATTACCCCGGCAAAGTGCTGGTTCTGAATTTCTGGGCCTCCTGGTGCAAGCCCTGTGTGGATGAAATGCCCTCCCTCAACGAATTCTCGAAACGCATGGCCAAGGAAGGCGTTACAGTTCTGGGAATCTCCGTCGATCACGACGAAGCCAAGTACAAGAAGTTCCTCAAAGACGCCAACATCGCCTTCCAGACTTATCGCGACGACAAGGCCAACATCCCTGCCTCCTACGGCACTTTCAAATATCCCGAGACCTACATCATCGACAAGCAGGGTAAAGTAGTCGAGAAGATCATCGGCGAAGAATTCTGGCTCAATCCTAATGTCATCACCCGCATCCGTCGTCTCCTCTAAGCCCGCCTTCCCGGCGGCTGCCCGTCAGGAACTGCTCACCCTCTTGGGCGCCCGAGCCGTGCTTGATCGCAAAGAAGACCTTACACTTTACGAATACGATGGCGGCGTCGATAAACACCGTCCCGATCTTGTGGTCTTCCCGCGCACTACCGCGCAAGTGCAGGCCGTCGTCGAGATCGCCCGCAAATATCAGCTTCAGTTTATCGGTCGAGGTGCCGGTACCGGTCTCTCAGGTGGCGTGATCGCCCGCAACGGCGGCCTGATGGTCAGCTTCACGCGCATGAACCAGATCGAGAAGATCGACCTGCCGAACGAGCGCGTTCAGGTACAGCCCGGTGTGGTCAATCTCGACGTGACGCTCGCAGTGCAAACCCAGGGCTACTTCTTCGCTCCCGACCCAAGCTCACAACGCGCCTGCACAATCGGTGGGAATATCGCCGAAAATGCAGGCGGCCCCCACACCCTTGCCTACGGCGTCACCACCAACCACGTCCTCGGTCTCGATGTCGTCCTTCCCGACGGCACAAACTTTCAAACCGGCGGTATGGAGCTGGATCTCCCAGGCTACGACCTCGCCGGCATCGTCACTGGCTCAGAAGGCACAATGGCGCTTGTCACAGGTGCCAGGCTCCGCCTCATGCGTCAGCCAGAAATGGTCAAGACCGTCCTGGCGATTTACAACACCACCAAAGACGCCGCCGACACTATTGCCGAAATTGCAAGCCGCCTCATTACGCCCGTTGCGATTGAGATGCTCGATGGCGTGATGCTCCGCATGGTGGAAGAAGCCACGCACGCAGGCTATCCCCTCGATGCACAAGCTGTCTTGCTGATCGAGATGGAAGGCCTCAAGGAAGCGGTTGAAGAACAAGTCGAACAAGTGCGCCTTGCTTGTGAAGCCTGCCACTGCCGCGAATTCCGCATCGCCAAAGACGCAGCCGAGCGCGACCTTCTCTGGAAGGGCCGCAAGAACGCCTTCGGTGCCGTCGGCCGTCTCAGCCCTTTCTACTACGTGCAGGACGGCGTCGTCCCCCGAACCCGCATCACAGATACTCTGCTCGAAATCTACAAGATCGGTGAGAAGTACGGGCTGACCATCTCGAACATCTTCCATGCCGGGGACGGCAACATGCACCCGATCATCCTCTTCGACGCGCGCATCCCGGGGCAACTCCGTGCGGCGCAACTCGCCGGCGAAGAGATCCTCTCCTATTGCATTTCGGTCGGTGGTTCGATCACCGGAGAGCACGGCGTTGGGATGGAGAAAATGGAGCTTATGGCCCAGCAATTCTCCGCCGACACACTCGACACGATCAAGGATTTCAAGAACCTCTTCGACCCCGAATGCCGCCTCAATCCCGGCAAGCTCCTGCCATTAGGCAAATGCTGCGGCGAAATCCACCAACCGGCCAATACTGAGTATTAGAGGCCTGGTTGGCTGAGAAGCAGGAAAAATGGCGGCTCAGCCCAATTGACTTAAAAGGGATCCTCTTCGGCCCGAAATCGTGTATCTTGATGTAAAAAAAAGGGTCAAAAGGAAGATTTCCGGGACAAAATGATTGACTGAGCCCCGGTCGAGCCCTTAGAAATTGTGCCTTTCTTTTGCAACTTGTTACGGATGTGTGTCATCAATATAGAAAAGTTGTTTATTTCGCTTTTTTAACACAAGAGCCTTTGCGAGATTCGGGTTTACTTCCCTTATCTCTGATCAGGCCAAGTTTAAGCCGAATGGGAAAATATATGTCTTTCACACGTCCGGGACAATTGCTACCGCTTCTAGTCTTTTGTTTCCTTCCACTTTCAGCGCAGATAACAGGAGACCTTGTCATCCGCGTAACCGATCCGACCGACGCCGTAATTCCTGGTGCCAAAGTTTCTGTCAAGAGCGTCGCTCAGGGTTCAGTTCGTGATCTGGTAACCGACTCGCAGGGCTTTGCCCGTTTCTCGCTCCTCAATATTGGCGAGTACGAGATCAGAATCGAATCGCAAGGCTTTGCAATCGTCTCCACCAAGGCGACCGTCAACACGGGTCAAATCCGCGAAATCAAGACCGTTCTTGAGGTTTCATCCACCCGGCAGGAAGTTGTGGTTGAGGAATCTGTTCTGGCCATCAACACCACAAATGCCCAGATGCAGACCAGTGTAGATTCCAAAGCGATCACACAACTTGCTTTGCCTAACGGAGTTCTTTCACTCGCTGGCACAACTCCCGGAGTCATCCCTGTTTCGGCTCGTAACCCTTTCCTTGGTCAGGGTAGCTACAACTCCAATGGCGGTCGCGGTCGTGGTAACAACATCACGATCGATAACGCCAATGCAACCGACGTATCTACAACCGGTGGCGCCGGCCTTGGTACGGTTCCGCTCGATGCGATCAAAGAAGTCACAGTGATCTCAAACAATTTCAGCGCCGAATTCGGGCGCAATTCCAGCTCGCAGTTTCAGCTTGTCACCAAAAGCGGCACCAACCAGTTCCACGGCAGCGCCGTTCACTTTTTCAGGAACGACAAATTGAATGCGCGCGACTACTTTGACCGCACTGGCAAGGCTGCGATTTTGCGTGATAACAACTGGGTTGTCACCGCTGGCGGCCGCGTCGTCAAAGACAAACTCTTCTACTTTGGCACTTACGAACAGCAAAAGACCAGAGGTTCCGGCGGTACCCGTATCGGCAATGTCCCTACAAATGCTCAGGTGAGTGGTATCACCAACCCCGCGATGCGTCAGCTTTTCACCGCCGTCCAGGGCGTCGCCTCCGACAGCGGCACAGTTAGCAATCCTGCTCCACTTGGCACCAATTCGATCGCCTATTCCGGGAAAGTCGATTGGAACATCAGCTCCAAAGATATGATCTCCGGCCGCTACGGCTACCAGAAGGTAGACCTGAAGAGCCCCGGCCTCACCTTCATCTCTTCAAACCTCCCCGTCAACGGTGCCAGCTCCACCAATAAGCCTCAAAACGTCACTCTCAATTACACGCGCGTCCAAAATGCTTCGATGGTTATCAACAACATCGCAAGCTTTGGTCGCAGCCTTCCAAACTTCACCCCTCTGGTGAGCATGACGGCTCCTAGCGTTCAGTTCCAGGACGCTACTTCAGAACTTGGTAGCTGGAGCGGCATCCCTCAAGGCCGCACCCAGAATGTCTACAACAACCTCACTACGATCACCAAGACCGCTGGCAGCCACACCATGAAATTCGGCTACAATATCGAACGCATCCAGGCCAATAGCATCTTTGACTCAAACGTCCGCGGCACTTTTCTCTTTGCCAACTTCGCGGCTTTCCAAACCGGATCGCCCGTGCAGTACACCCAGCGCTTTGGTGGTTCCATTCGCGGCAACCGCGTCTGGAATCAAGGCTTCTTCTTCCAGGATGATTGGCGCGTTAGCCGCACCCTGACGCTCAACCTCGGCCTCCGCACGGAAGTCGCCGGTGGCGTCAGCGAAGTGAACAACATCATCTCCAACCTCAACCTCGATCGTCAGCAGGCCCTCGGCGGCGCTGGCACCGGCGTTCTTGGTTCTATCGTTGCCGGCGGCAAGGCCTTCGACAATAACACCAACTGGGGCCCCCGCTTCGGCTTCGCCTGGAACCCCAAAGGCGGCAAGTGGAGCGTTCGTGGCGGCTACGGAATGACCTACGACTTCATCTTCCTCAACCCCATTACCAACCTCCGCTTCGCTCCCCCCTTCATGTACAACTTCTCGACTACCGACTTCAGCGGAGCGAACTCCGTAGCCAACATGCTCGGTGGCACCTCGCCATTCCAGCAAATCGGTCGTGAAACCGTGGGCAACTTCGGCACTAACGTGCGCAACTTTGGCACGCTCTCGCCTGTCGATTTCGCGATCAAGAACCCGCAAGTGCAGCAGTTCAGCCTCAACATTGAACGTCAGCTCGGCAACGGCTTTTTGGCCCGCGTCGGCTATGTCGGCACCAAGGGTAACTTCTTGCAGCGCGCCCGTCCGATCAACATCACCCGCCCGGGTCTTGTGGTTCCGGCAACTTCAATCGCCGATGAAACCGCTCGTCGCGCTGACTTTCTCGCCATCAACGCCGGCCTCAATGCGCCTCCCACCGGCCAGACCAACCGCATCGATCCCCGATTCACTGGCGTCACGCTCAACGAGTCCTCGGCCAATTCCAACTTCCATTCCTTCCAGGCGTATCTCGCCCGTAGCTTCCGCTCGGGGCTAGGCTTCACTGCCGCCTATACCTGGTCGAAGTCTATCGACGACATCTCCGACGTTCTGAACGTAGTGGCCAACGATAACCCCAGTCAGCAGAACCCCTTCGACAATCGCAACAATCGCGCTGTTTCTGGCTTTGACGTGCCTCACCGCCTCGTCTTCACCCACAGCTACGACTTGCCCAAGTTCGCCAGGTCGAACTTCTTCATGACCAACGTTCTGGGTGGATGGAACCTGAGCGGTATCGCCCAGACCCAGGCTGGTTCACCGGTGAATCTTGTATCTGGGGGACGCGTTGGGTACCCGATCGGCGATCCTATCCTCCTCGGTGGAAACGGACTCCTCCGTCCCAATCTCACCGGGACACTCAACCTGTCCTTTCTCCCCAATCCCGGTACAGTCACCGCGGCTAATTTCAAGACCACAGGCTCGGGCCTCGAACAGCCTCTGATCGGCAACTTCGGTTCGCTCGGCCGTAACGTGATTCGCCAGAACGGAATGACCCAGTACGACATGACGATCCAGAAAAATTTCCGGATTCGCGAGCGTTACACAATGCAGGTGCAAAGCCAATTTGCCAACCTCTTCAATAACACTACGTTCTCTCGTGTTGGTGCTAGTCTGGCCGCTCCTGCGACCTTCGGCTACTACCAGGACACCGATTCGAATTCGCGCGTCATCACCATGGTTCTTCGCTTCATCTTCTAGAAGCAGGTTCCAGTCGAAACTTAAAAGGTCAGGCTCTCAGCCTGGCCTTTTTGTTTTAAACGGTGATATCGTCGAAAACGAATGACCCGACGAACTCTCCTCGCCACCTCCGCTCTACCACTGGCAGCCGCTCAATCCAGCATCAAACTCATCATCATCGGTGACGACATCGGCGCAGTCCACGCCATCGGCGTTGGCACGATCGAGGCCTACCAGAAAGGCATCATGCGTTCAGCCAACCTGATCGTCTGCGGCCCTTGGCTTATCGAATCAATCAAACTCCTCGAAGCCAATCCGGGTCTTGACGTCGGCATCCACCTCGCCCTCACGAGCGAATGGGACAGCGTCAAGTGGCGTCCCATCACTTCTATGCCCAGCCTCGTTGATACCAACGGTTTCTTCCCACCGCGCACTCGCGACGTTGCCGCTCCCAATGTCAAACTCAGCGAAGTCGAAGCTGAAATCCGCGCTCAGATCGAAATGGCCAAACGCCTCCTCCCCCGCGCTTCCTGGATCTCCGCCCACATGGGCGCAGCCACGGCAACACCCGCGCTCAAAGAACTCACCCTCAAGCTTGCCGCTGAGTACAAGACTCCGATGCAGGATGCGATCCCGGGCCTAAATCGGCTGCGGGCTCCCTACTCCGGCAACTCCTCAACGCAGGACAAAATCAACGGCATGGTCGCCATGATCAAAGGCCTCACTCCAGGCATCTATGCGATGGTCGATCACCCAGCCACCGACACCGCCGAGATGCGCCGCGTTGGCCATCCCGGCAACTACAACGTCGCCGAGCAACGCTCCGGCATCCTTAGTGCCTGGACTCACCCTGCCGTAATCGAGGTCGTCAAGCAGGGCAACATCGAGCTCACCAGCGTCGGTGCATCGGTACTCCGATGAAGAGCCTGATTCTCTTCTTCACAGCAACGATTCTCACCGCCCAAACTAACTATCGCGGTGAATTCGAAGACTGGCTCACCGCCCAGGCCCGCACGCATTGGGACCAGCGCGACAAAGATATCGCCGCCCTCAACACCCGCGAAGACATCGCCAGAAGACAAGCCTACATCCGCCAAACCGCCCTCGAGCTGATCGGCGGTCTCCCCACACAGAAGACTCCTCTCAACCCACGCATCACCGGAGGCTTCACCCGAACCGGCTATCGCGTCGAGAACGTGATCTTTGAGAGCCAACCCGGCTTTCGCGTTACAGCCAATCTCTACATACCCACAACAGGTAAGGCTCCCTATCCGGTTGTCCTCGGCGTCGCCGGCCATTCAAGCAACGGCAAGGCTTATGCCGGCTATCAGAAGGCCTTCATCGGCTTCGTCCAACGCGGCATTGCCGTGCTCGCCTACGATCCTCCGGGCCAGGGCGAACGCCTCGAATACCTCGACACAGTCACTGGCAAATCGCGAGCCGGTATCGGTGTGGGCGAACACCTCATGGCCGGCGTCCCAGCCCTGCTCACTGGCCAAACCAGCGCCCGTCATTTTATTTGGGACGGCATCCGTGCGGTCGACTATCTAATGACCAGACCCGAGATCGACCCCAAACGAATCGGCGTTGCCGGCAACTCCGGTGGCGGCACCCAGGCCGCCTACCTCGCACTCTTCGAACCCCGCCTCGCCACGGCCATCTCCAGTTGTTACATCACCAGTTGGCGAGAACTCTGGCCCGGCCCCGGCCCCCAGGATTCTGAACAAATCTGGCCAGGCTTTCTTGCCCGCAATCTTGACTTCGGCGACTTCGCTCTAGCTCTAGCTCCACGCCCCTTCCTCACTACCAGCGCCATCAGAGACTACTTCCCGATTGCCGGCGCACGCGCAACCCACCGCCAACTCCTAAGGCTTTTCGACCAGCTCGGCCAGGGCAACAACATCGGCTTCTTTGAATACGACGACACTCACGGCTGGTCACAACCCCGCCGCGAAGCCGCCACCCGCTGGCTCACCAAACACTTCTTCGGTATGGACGATCCAACCCCTGAAGCTAACATTGACACCGAAGAAGAGAGCCAACTATATGCCACCCCAACAGGCCAACTCGCCACCAGCTTTGGCTCAAAAACAATGCGTGATCTCAGCATCGAGGCCGCCGCAATTCTAGCCAGGAACCGAAAGCCCCCAACTCTCGATTCGATCCGCAAGGCCATCGCCTGGCAGGAACCCGCTGCCACCACTCAATTCAAGCAATACCCAAACTCCAATCGTCTGGAGCTAACGGTCGAAGGCGGAGTCCGCATCCCCGCCGAGCACTACCAGCCAGGCCAGCCCAAAGTTCAGGTCGTCTATGTCGGCGGCACAGGCAAACCTTCCGATCCCGACATCGCCGAACTCGAAAGCCACGGCTTTGGCGTCCTCAAGATCGATCCAAGAGGCTCAGGCCCGGGCTACGAATTATCCGGTTCGAGCGGCTACAACCTCGACTATCAAATTGCCGCCCGCACCTGGCTTCTCGGTAGAAACCTCCTCGCCATGCAGGCAGCCGACATCGTTGCAGCCTACCGCTATCTAAAGCGGCAATCCCCCACCACGCCCGTCTACCTGATCGGCAAAGCTAAGTTCGCGCCGGCGGCAATCATCGCGGCCAGCCTCGAACCCGGCTTTAAGAAAATCCTCCTCGAATCCTCCATCACCTCATTTACCTCAGTCCTGGAAGCCCCAACGCAACAAGGTCTCGAAAACACCATCTCACCGGGCGCCCTGGCTCATTTTGACTTGCCCGAAATCATGAAACTTGTATCTCCGCGACCGGTCTTTTGGGTTTCAAAGCCCATCGGCCTCCAACTTCATCCCATTCCAGCTCGATCCAAGTACTCCAGCATAGTACGAGGTGAGGGTTGGTCGCTCCTACGAACCATCCCTGCATTATTTTTAAGCACAGATTGATTCATAACCGTAAAGTTTGAAGCGATGAGTGGAGTAGTGATCGGAAGCACTCCACCGCCAGAACTGCTCGTAATTCCATTCTCCATGGATGTCTATGGAAACGTTGTCGATTTCGAGCCTGTCATCGCTTCAAGCTTCACCGGGCTGATTGCGCTGCACAAATGGCTTTCATCTGCTTCCAAAAAGCAGGCAGATCTCGATTCTTCCCTTTGGGCCTTGAGTCGAGACAAGATCGATTCCGTTCGCATCGAAATGGAATCTTCCTTCCGGAAAATGGGGGATAGCCTTGAATTTCTCTTGTCCTCCAATGAAGCTTGTCTCAAGGAGTCCAGGCAAAGTATTGCCGCCTTCCTCACCGCCTCTCCAGATGCCTCAAAGCCGCCCGTCGATGGGCTTCTGCTTGCAGCTGAATTGTGCCAGGCTTCGCTTCGCTTCAATGAGCACGGGCAGGATGGCGCTCCACAGATACGAAAATCCCTTTTCGAGCTCGAAGCGGCCTCGCATCAGATCCACTCCATGGAGAACCTGGTTCAAACGCAGATGCGCCCGGCGGCTGTCGTTCAGGTCTTACTGCGAATTGAATGTGCCCGGTTGGACGAAATAGCCCGTGCGCCGCTAGATGCCTTGAGCCTCGAGATCAGCCGGATTTGCGAACAAATGCAATCCACCATGACCTCCGAGTTCGCCCTTGTATCGAAGATCCACTCTACGGTCCTGCAGATGATTGACTTTGTCCGCAGTCTTGAGCAGAGACAAATCTCGGCAGACTTGCGGAGGATCCAGTTGGCCGAAGAAATTGAAGGGATTCACGCGCAAAGCGCAGAACAGGCCAAACGGGATGAGGAACTGAATCGGATTGCCCAAAATCTGCAACGTGCGGTCTCCAGTGTGATCAACGCCCTCCAATATCAGGACATTGTCGGCCAGCGCTGGGAGCACATCCAGTCTGGTTTTTCGCTCATCGCCGATTCCGCTCCAGCCGATCCTGAGACAGGCTGGAATGCCCTGGTTCAACATGCCCAACTGGTCGAAGCCAATGCCGAAATGTCAGATGCTTTGCGACGGATCGATGAAAGCCTTCTCGCCGTGTCCAAGGCCGAGACCTGCCTGAGTCACGAACTCGACAACGCCATTGCCGACCGCCGCCGCCAACTGATGAATGTCCAAATGCATGCGGTGATGTTTGAGAGTTGGGATTTGGCAAGAACCAACGAAGACGAAATGAAGGCCATTGAACGCCTCATCTCTCCGCTCTTGATTGTCGCCGGCAAGATGGGCTGCCAGATTGGTGAGGTGTCGCATCAGATGCGTATGATCGCGCTCAATGCCCAGATTCAGGCCACCCGTTATGGCTTGGGAACCGGCCTTGAGGTGCTGGCTGAAGCCTTGCGTCAAATCGCAGACTCGGTTGGTAGCAGCGGTGAGTCGCTCGATCAATCTTCCCGCGATATCCAAACAGTAGCCCTTGAGCTACAGAATGTTTTTAATGGAATGCTCCAGCAGGCCAGCATGATTTGTGAGGAATGCGATCGCGACTTCCAGCCCCTCACTGAATTGCTCACCAGGCAGGAAGACGCAAGCAATGTTCTGCTCCGCCAGTCCCGGCAATCGGTTTTGCAACTCCAGTCTGCCCGCGAGGCGATGCAAAGCAGCTTTGAGCAAGCCGTTTCTTCACTCGACTTGGCTACAGAAATTTCTATTGACTGCGGCGATTTTGTCGATAAGCGTTATCGCAAGGACCCGCTGGTCTTGGCACTGATGAAAGAAAAGCAGCTCGATACCGAATCGGCTCGCTACACAATGGCTTCTGAAAAAGACGTGCTCCTAAGGCTCGCTGGCAAAGCCACCCCAACTGTTGAGACCGAAAAGCCCAATACAGGCGAATTGGATTTGTTCTAGAGGAGTTCGATACAAAAATGCCAAAGAGGATCATAACGGTAGACGATGCGGCCACCATGCGGCGATTGGTGGGATACACCTTGCGCGGCGTCGGTCATGACGTGATCGAGGCCGAAGACGGTGAAGACGCTCTGCGTGTGCTTGGTAATGAGGCGGTAGATCTGGTCATCACCGACGTCAATATGCCCAAGATGGATGGCATCGAATTGGTACGACGCCTGCGCGCCTTACCCAAATTCAAATCCACCCCGATCCTCCTCCTCACTACTGAATCGGACCCTGAAAAGAAAAAGCAGGGCAAAGAAGCCGGTGCCACCGGCTGGATCACAAAGCCTTTTCAACCCGATCAGCTTGTAGCCGCCGTAGCTAAGGTAACAGCGTCATGAACGATGACATGCAAAAACAGCTAATTCAGGATCTCGTTATCGAGAGCCTCGAAGGGCTGGATTCGTTCGATGCCGAGATGCTGGCCCTCGAAGAAAAAGAAGGTAATACGCAAGAGCACCTTCGTCTTGCTTTCCGCATGATTCATACCGTCAAGGGCTCGAGTGGCTGCCTCGGTTTTGAATCCATCGAAAAAGTCGCCCACGCCGGCGAAAATCTCCTCAGCCTGCTGCGCGACGAGGTGATCACGGTAGACCATGCCGTGATCAGCGGTTTGCTTCAGTGCTCTGACGCCCTGCGCGAGATGATGCACGGCCTCGAAGCCGGTTCCTCCCCCGATGCGAGCCGTCACGCTGACCTGATTCAACTCCTTGATGGCCTGCAGAAAGCCGGAATGTCCCAGGCGGAACAGGGTTTTGGATTTTTTGACGGTGCCCCGGGTGCCCCAATGCCTGCTGCCGCCGCAGGCTTGGCCCAGACCGGTTGGGGGCTTTTTGAAGATGAGCCCGCACCTGCTCCAATCGTTCCCGAAGAAGTTTTGATTGAAGAAGTCGCATTGAAGTCCGACGTTCCTTCTGCATCGCAGGGCCCCCGTGCCAGCGAATCCGCCATCCGCGTTGAAGTGGCCCAGATTGACCGCCTCATGAATCTGGTGGGTGAACTGGTGCTGGCACGCAACCAGATTCTGCAGCTCGCTGGCGATAAAGCCGATCCAGCTCTTCTCGGTCCAATCCAGCGCGTCAATCTGATTACAACCGAGCTTCAGGCCAGTGTCATGAAAACTCGCATGCAGACTGTGCAGACGGTCTGGTCGAAGTTTCCTCGCCTCGTACGCGACCTCTCTCAGGAACTTGGCAAAAAAGTTGTTCTCACCATGGAGGGTCAGGAGACAGAACTCGATCGTACAGTGATCGAGGCCATCAAAGACCCGCTCACTCACATCGTTCGAAACTCGATCGACCACGGCCTCGAAGACCCGGCCGGCCGGCGGGACTCCGGCAAGAACGAAACCGGGACTCTTTGCCTGCGTGCCTTTCACGAAGGCGGCCAGGTCGTGCTTCAGATCTCAGACGACGGGCGCGGCATCGATCCGGCCCGCATCAGCAAAAAGGCGATCGAACGCGGCCTCATTACCAAAGAAGACGCCGCTCGCCTGAGCGAACGCGAAATCCTCAACCTGATTTTCCTCGCAGGATTTTCTACCGCTGAAAAGGTCACTAATGTTTCCGGGCGCGGCGTTGGTATGGACGTCGTTCGTTCCAATGTCGAGAAAATTGGCGGTACCGTTGAGCTCACCAGCATTGTCGGCGCCGGCACGACGATGCAGATTCGCATCCCCCTTACCCTTGCCATCGTGCCAGCCTTGCTGGTCAGTTGCTGCGGCGCTCGTTTTGCCATTCCCCAAGCCAGTTTGCTCGAGCTTGTACGCCTCGATCCAACCAACCCTGCCCGTTCGATTGAATGGGTAGATCAGGCCCCCGTGCTGCGGCTGCGCGGAAAACTCCTCGCCCTTCTCGATTTGGGGCCGGCCCTCGGCTTAAGCTCTCAGCCGATCGCCGAAGAAGCCTTTGTGGTTGTGGTGGAGGCGTCGGGCCGCAAATTCGGTGTGGTGGTCGATGCCGTTCTCGATTGTGAAGAAATTGTGGTCAAGCCTCTGCACATTGTCCT
>ENA-ORBV01006420-ORBV01006420.1-microbial-mat-metagenome-genome-assembly--contig:-NODE-6420-length-20770-cov-4.451892_pt1 | contig 20770 bp, 17 predicted proteins | sample MGYA00237777_ERZ505514 | MGnify/ENA primary metagenome ERZ505514 (study PRJEB26160, sample SAMN06269048) | microbial mat metagenome | isolation source: Oligotrophic lake microbial mat | place... | reverse complement strand
AATCTGATCCAAACGCACGTGCGCCTGCCCTGGCGCGAAGCGGCGGATCTCGCCCTGCAAATCACGCGCGCGCTCGAATACATTCACGGCCAAGACATCATCCACCGCGACATCAAACCGGCGAACATCCTGATCACGGTCGAGGCCGGCCATCGCATCGCCAAGCTCGCGGATCTCGGTCTGGCCAAACAGCTTGATGCCGAACAGGCGCAGATGGGCCTGACGCTCGAAGGTAAACCGCTCGGCTCGCCGTCGTTCATGCCACCGGAGCAGGTGCGCAACGCCAAAGACGCCACGCGTGCGTCTGATATCTACGGCGTCGGTGCGACGTTCTACGCCGCGCTCACCGGCTATCGCCCGTTCGACGGCAAGACCTCGTACGAAGTCATGGCCAACGTCCTGACCAAGGAAGTGGTACCGCCCAAGACCACGGTACCCGACCTGCCGGTTGCCTTGAACGATCTCATCATGCGCTGCCTGTCCAAGGATGCGGCCAAACGTCCGCAAAAAGCCGAGGACCTGGCGCGTGAACTGGAACGTCTGCTGACCGAATATGGCGGTCCGGAACCGCTGAAGAGCAACATGCCCGGCAGCGCCTCGTGGCGTCGACCCAAATCTTTGGGGATTTCCGAAACCACGCCGCCGACCATGCCCAACCGCGAGGAGGCTGAAGCGCGGCACACTCCGCCAGCCAGCCAGCCAGCAGCACCAGCGACATCTCCAAGCGCCAGTTGGAAGCGCCCGACCACCGCCAGTGAGCATGAGCCGCACCCAGCCACACCCGTGTCGGCCAAACCTCCTGCAACGACGCCAACGGCCACGCCGACGAAGACCGTGATTTCACCGCTGGCCGTCGGCGTGCTCATCGGCCTGGGTATCGCCATCGTCGCCTTGCTGGTGATGCTGGTCCTCAAGTAATTCTTCCCTGCCTCGGTGATGCGCGCCGAACGGCGACTTCACACGCAGCGGTCCTTCCTTGTGGCGCTGCCTTGAAGCCGACAGCCGCGCTGGTCTGATTCCCCACGCTATGATCCACCTCGGCGTCAACATCGATCACGTCGCCACTGTCCGGCAGGCGCGCAAAACCAACGAACCCGATCCGGTGCTCGCGGCACACCTCGCTGAACTCGGCGGTGCCCACGGCATTACCGTGCACCTGCGTCAGGACCGTCGCCACATCCAGGAGCGCGATCTGCGCCTGCTGCGCGAGACCGTCCAAGGCGTGCTCAATTTGGAGATGGCCGTCGGCGAGGACATCCTGGAGATCGCTTTAGGCGTGATGCCCGACGAGGTCTGCCTCGTCCCCGAACACCGCGCCGAGTTGACCACCGAAGGCGGCCTCAAGCTGTCGCTCGATGATCTCAACCTGCGTTCCTGCATCGATCGTCTAAAGGCCGCCGGCACCCTGGTGAGTCTGTTCATCGAGCCCGATCTCGCGACCGTGCGTACGGCCAAAGCGGTCGGTGCTGATGCGATCGAGCTGCACACCGGCACGTGGGCCAATGCGTTCTCGCACTGCCGTGGCGATGAACACGACGAACAACTTGTGCAACAGCTCAGCCGCCTGGAGGAGGCCGCCGATCTGGCCGCCACCCTCGGCATTCGCCTGCACGCCGGCCACGGCATCACCTACCAGAACGTCCGCCAGCTGCTGCATCTGCCGATGCTGCGCGTGCTCAACATCGGCCATAGCATCGTCAGCCGCGCGGTGTTGCTCGGCATGGAACGCGCCGTCGGCGATATGCGCACTCTGATGGACAAAGGGCCTGGCTGAAGGCGGGCCGCCGGACCTTTTCGCTGGACCACTCCCAACGGGCACACAGCCTGCGACCCCTCCGGAGGTTTCCATGGCCACGCAGCCATTCAGCGGTTCCATCGTCGCCGTCGTCACGCCGTTCAAGGACGACCAAGTAGATTTCCCCGCGCTGAAGAAACTCGTGGAATGGCACATCAGCCAGGGCACCCAGGGCATCGTCCCCTGCGGCACCACCGGTGAGAGCGCGACCTTCAGCCACGACGAACAACACCGCGTCATCGGTGAAGTGGTCCAGGCCGCCGCTGGCCGCGTGCCGGTGATCGCCGGTGCCGGCTCGAACTCGACGCGCGAAGCGGTGAGTTTGGCCAAGGCGGCAGAAAAGCTTGGCGCCAACGGCATCCTCACCATCACGCCGTACTACAACAAACCGACGCCCGAAGGTTTGTTCCAGCACTTCAAAGCCGTGCGCGAAGCGATGCCACTGCCGATGGTGCTCTACAACGTCCCAGGTCGTACCGGCATCAACATGCTGCCAGAGACCACCGCGCGCGTGAATGCGCTCGGCGGCATCGACTCGGTCAAGGAAGCCAGCGGTTCGCCCGACGCGGTGACCGAACTGATCGGCCGTGGCGTGCGCGTGTTGTCGGGTGACGACGGCATGACCCTGCCGTTCATGGCCATCGGCGCGTCTGGCGTCATCAGCGTGGTGGCGAACTTCGCACCGCGCATCATGCGTCAGCTCACCGACGCGTGCGCTGCCGGCAACTACGTCGAAGCCCGTCGTCTGCACCAGATCGTCGCTGATCTGGCACGCGTCGCCTTCAGCGAGACCAATCCGATCCCGGCCAAGGCCGCAGTCGCCGCGCTCGGCTTGATCCGCGAGGAATACCGCTTGCCAATGGTGCCGATGACTCCGGCAAAAAAAGATGCGTTGTTGGCGACCATGAAACAGCACGGCTTGTTCGCCGCCGCCAACGCCTGAGCGGCGTGATGGGTTTAACGCTCGCCGACAAGATCACCCTCGCCCGTCTGGCGCTAATGCCACTCGCGGTGGCGTCGTACCTGTTCCTGCCGATCCATCACTGCTTGGCGTTCTGGTTCTGCGGCTGGATCTGCGCGTTCGCCGAAATCACCGACTACCTCGACGGCAAGATTGCCCGCGCGCGTGGAGAAGTCAGCGACTTCGGCAAACTCGCCGATCCGTTTTGCGACGTGATCTACCGCATGGCCATTTTCCTGGTGTTCCTGCTGCCGGTCGCCGGCGTGGGATATCCGATCATGTATGGTGAATGGCATGGGATGAGTGTCGATGGCACGGTTGGATTCACCGCCAACTACGCTGCGTTCGTGGATGTCGGCCAACCGATCTACCTGCTGTCAACCGACGGCGAGGGCCGCTGGGGAGCTGGACTCGTGCCGTGGTTCCCGGTGTTCCTGATGGTCATCCGCGAACTGATCGCCGGCGCGCTACGCGCCATGACCGCGGCGCGTGGGCTGGTGCTGGCAGCACGCACGTCGGGCAAGATCAAGGCGTGGTTCCAGGGCGTGACCATCATCACCGTCATGGCCTTCCCGGCGTTTTGGTTCCGCCTGGAGCCGTGGCACCTGACCTACGCGTTCTGGGCGACTTGGGCGTGCGCGATCCTAAGTGTCGCGTCGATCATTGAATACATCTGGGTGAATCGGAAAATTCTTGGTCAGTTGGCAACCAAAGCCCCCTGAATTGTTAGCGGGGATCGCATCCTATTCGGATGGCAGCAGGTGACGGTATTTGCCAAGGCTGATCTGATAGACATCAACGAGATTGAACGTCGCCATGGCCGGGAACTCCCATCCATCTGACATTTTCACCTTCACCGCCCAGGTTCCCGGTGTCACCGACATCTGAGTGGTATCGATTGCTTGGACGTCAGGTCCGCCACTTCCGTTTATCGATACTGAAAACCACCGTCCGTGATGACGCACCAGATATCCCGTGCTGCCATCAAGGATCGTGACTGCGGGACACCGATAGATACCGGTCATCCAACTGATGAGTGAACCAAAAAAGACCAGCGACAGCGTCATGACGATAATGCTGCCCCACGCAACCAACCGGCGCGAGATCACCGGATCCGGCACACGCCCCCCACGCAACTCCGGTGCTTTGCCACCACCGCGTACAACTGCCGCAGCAACGGTCCGACCAACGGTGAGCGCGCGCTGGCGGCGAGATCGTGCGGCAATCCCAACCCTTCCGCGATGGCGACCACTGCGTCTGCGCCGCCGATGATCTGGCCATCCGCGGTGATCAGCTTCATCTCATTGGGAATCCCAGTGAGGCCCAACCGCCGTTGGATCGCTGGCAATTGCAGCGGTGCAAGCCGGAATCCTGCGCGACGCATGCGATGGCCCCAACGAGCAACCATGCCGGTGCAGATCGAGCACTCGCCGTCGTAGCAGACGATGCCGCGTGGACGGCGGGTCATCGTGCCACCACCCCAGGCAATAGCCGGCGATTGATGCTGTGGTTCGAACGTCCCGCAGAGACGCCATGAAAATAGCCCGGCACTTCAGTGCCGGGGCTCGCAGCAAGGAAGTGAGCCAGTCCCGGAGGGACGACTGAAGCGTCGATAATTTCAGTCGTCCCTCCGGGGCTGGCTCGCATTGGCCATGAAACCCGGCACTGAAGTGCCGGGCTATTTCCATGCCTCCCCTCCGGGGCGGTAAACACCGTTATCAACCTAGGCTTCATGCGCCGGGCACCGGATCAGCGGGGAAGAAGCTCTCGAACAGGCCGAGGTTGTTCCCGGCCAAGCCCGAGGCGAACCAGATGCCGAGCGCGATGAAGGTCAGCGCTATCAGCAGGCGGCTGACGCCGACCTGCGGCACGTCGCTGTCGCCGCTGAAGCGGAGCTTGCCGAGCACATACACGCCGATGACCAGCGACACCGCCGACCACGACGCGAGCGTGAAACTGCGGCCGATGATGCCCCATTCCCACGCCACGTCGCAGATGACCAGGAACTTGAGCGCGGCAGCGAGTTCGACCAAGCCACCAACGACCTTGAACTCGTTCATCCATGAGCCGGACTTGGGCAACTTCTTGAGCAAGCCTGGGCTCATGGCCAAGACGAAGAACGGGATGGCGATGGCCGAGGCGTAAACCGCCATGCCGATCATCGCGCGCGTCCACGAACCGGTCACCACCGCCTGCGACAACACCGCGCCAGCAAAAGGTGCGGTGCAACTGAACGCGGTCACCGCGAACGTCAGGCCCATGATCAACGCGCCGAGATAACCGCCTCGTCCGCCACCAAGACTGTTCTCCAACGCCGATGGCAGGCGGATCAGGAACGCGCCGAGCAAGCCGAGGCCGAGCACCACGAACAACAGTGCGATCACCAGGTTGGTCACCGGATGGCCGGCGAGGTTCGACAACGTCGAACCGAACACGCCAGTGATGAGCACGCCGATGCCGACAAAACAGGCGATGATGCCGAAGGAGTAGAACGCCGCGAGCGGCAGCAGACGCACGCCATTCGCCGCCTGTTTGGCAAAGAAAGTCATGGTGAATGGAATCATCGGATAGGTGCACGGCATCAGCAGGGTGAACAGGCCACCCAGGATCGCGAGCAGCAGGAACTCGCCGATACCATCACCACTGCCCGCGTCGCTGCCGACGCCGCCTTCGGTGAAGGCGACGAAGAGCACCAACGTGGCGCGGTCACTGGTGGGGAAGACCTCGCTCCAACGCGTCTCTGTGCCATCGGGGCCGATGCGCACATAAAGCGGACGATTCTGGGTCTCGAAGCGTTTCTGCTGCCACGCGGAAAAATCATCGCTGATGCGTGGATCGGGATCGGTGTTGATGGCGATCGGCACACCGCGGTTCCACGCCGCTACCACCGACGGCTCGCGGAATACGGTCTTGTCCATCACCTGACAATTGACGCACGATGGTCCGGTGAAGTCGAGCAACGCCGGTTTGCCGGCCTGCTTTGCTTCGTCGATCAAACGTTCAGCATCAGCGATTGAGGTCGGATGGCGCCAGCGTACCGCGCTGGTCGCTTGTTCATGCAGACGATCGAGCTCGGTCGCCACGATCTTGCGGATCTCCGGAACGAGTTCCTCTTTCTGATTTTCCAGCGCCCCGCTGACGATCTGACGCACGGTGGCCGCATCGACACCACCTGCTGGCGGTGGAACCGGCGGCGTGCCCGCCGTCGGCAGGTCGATCTTCATCACGGCATTCTTCACCGGCGGAAACGGGCAGATCTTGTCGGTGCAGGCCATGAACGACACCAGCACGTCGGTCGCAATGGTAGCACCAGCAGCACCAGCAGCGCCAGGAGGCAGGCGGATCGGCAGACGCAACGTCACCGGACCGGCGGGGTAAATCGGCACCTCGTCCTTGATGGTCGCCTGCACATCGTCGGTCAGCGGGCCGGACTCGCTCGCAGCCTGACCAGATTTGAGCGCCACGCGGGTCGCCTGTCCGGCGAAACCGGTGAGGTCCTTGCCGTAGAGGTGCAGCGGATCGCCGGTGGGTTTGGGCGTGAAGCGACCGACCAGCACGGCGGTGTCCGCCGTTGCGCCGGGTTCGAGCGACAACACCACCTCGACCTGATTCTTGGTCCACGTCGCGGTGAACGCCGACCAATCACGCAGTGCTGCTGGTGCGGCTGACACTGCCGACACCGATGCGACCGCAGAAGCACCGTCGACCGCCTTGGCCGTCGGGATCTTTACCACCAGCGGCTGCTTCATCACCGGGTTGAGGCAAAAGCGCGCCGAGCACGCCATGTAGGAGATCAGCAGCGTGGTTTCGCTCGGTGCGCCATCCGCCGTCGCTGGCACAGTGATCGGCAGGCGCACGGTCACCGGACCCTCTGGATAGACCGCCAATCCACCATGATCCTGCGTCTTCTGATCCGCGGTCAGTGGACCATCAGCGACAACCGCCTGTCCTGGACGCACGGCAATGATGGTCGCCACTCCTTCCGGTCCTTGGAGGTCGACGCTGTAAAGGTGCAGCGGGTCCTTCTTCGGCTTGGGCGTGAACAGGCCGACCAGTGTGCCTGTGCCCGGCGTGGCGCCGGGTTCGTAGGTGATGACCACCTCGACGCTGTTCTTCTCGAAGGTCGCCAGCGGTTCGGCCGCAAACACGGCCATCAGCGGCAGCAACAGCAGAACGATCAGACGATGGGCAGTGGGCATGGAGATGGCCTAACGGGTGGTCGCTCCCTTTGCCACCGTCGCATGGACGGTATGCAGCAGAGAGCGATAGACACATGGGAACGTTGTCACAGGAGTCGCTGTTCCCGATGATTCCTTACGTAACGGCTTGGTCACGCGCATCGCCAAGATTGGCCGCCAAGTCGCCAAGACGCCAAGGAAGCAAGACAGCAACCTTTTCGACTGCCCATTTCCACGTCTCGATCTTGGCGTCTTGGCGTGTTGGCGTGTTGGCGGCCAATCTAATCGCCTTATTTCCCGTCTTTTTCTTCTGGCTGCTCGACCACGATGACCTTGCGCGACATGCCGGTCAGGCGCGCGAGTTCACGGCGGAAGAACTGGCCACCGAAACCAAACTCGTCGCGCGATGCGGCCTCGGTAAGGAACCGCGCTGCGGCAGTCTTGTCATTCTCCGCCAGGGCGATCAGCGCGTGGACATATTTGTTCTCCTGGTCGGCACCCAGGTCGTCGGCCAGTTTCGCGTTCTCTTTGGCCAGTTCCAACGACTTGAACGCTGGATCCTCGGCCACGGTGGCGAGGTAGGCGAGCACGCTGTAGCCCTCAGCGTTGAACTCGAACTCCTTCTTTGACAACACGTCTTCGATCAGGTCCTGCGCCTGTTCGTAACGCACCGCGCCGATGCAGGCACGGGCGAAGTCCAGGCGATCAGCGGCATAGGCTTGGGTAATCTTGCGGCTCTTGGCGGCCTTCTTTGCCTTGGGATCGTTGGATTCCGGTGGAAAGACTTTTTCGAAGAATTCCACCGACTTGGCGTAGTACTCCGCCTTGCGCTCCGGTTCGCTGACCCAGCGGGCGAGCGTCAGGTTCAAACGGGCGTTACAGAGGAACACGTCCTCGTCCTTGTCCTTGCCGAGTTCAAGCGCCTTGGCGGCGTACTCCTGCGCTGATTCGAAATCGAGCCAATCGGTGTAGGCGGCAGTGGCGGCAGCGACGAACTCCGACGCGGTGCGTGGCTCGATGCTCATCACATAGGTCTTCCAATCGGGATAGAAGGCCTCCGGCTCGCGGCCGAAGTACTTCTTGAAAATCCCCATGTTGTCGCCGTCCCAATTCTTCTTGGTCAGGCCGCCGTAGAAATTCTCGAACAGTTTGCGGTTCTTGCCCTTCTCGGCGTAGAGCAGGTAGTGGATCAGGCCCCAGCCCTGCGGGTAATATTCACCGGTGTATTCGCGCATGCCGCTCAGCTGGCACAGGCGGTTGAGCGATAGGTCGCCTTTTTTGAGCATGCTCTTCAAATGCCACAGCCGGTTGAACGGGATGGTCTCCAGCTTCATGCCCTTCTCATCGCGCTGTGCACTTTCGAAGAACACCGCGAGGCCTTCGTTAGCCCAGGTCGGCACCGTTTCGCAGACGTTATGGATGACCAGGTGCGTGCATTCGTGGAACAACGTACTCAGGGTCTGTTCCGGTGTGCCGGCGTAGAAACAGCGAATGCCCGTGCTCGGCCCCCAATAAAAATAGCCAAGCACGTTGCGTCCCATCGGGAAACCCGACGCGGCGGACTCACGCACGAACTGGTCCTGCGTGGCATAGACCTCGACGTTGATGGCCTTGACGTTGGTCTTCGAACCGAAGACCCGCGCCAGTTCGTTGTAACACTGCTCCATCGCCACGCCGATTTCCTTCACCAGTTCCGGCGAGACGTTGCTAGTGATGATGAAATGACCGGGCTCGGTCTTGTAGACCCAAGCATTTTTCCAATCGCTGGCGAACTTGATGCGCTCACGCGCCATCGCTTGACGCTTCTGAATGGTCTTGAGCCGCGCCGGTGAGATCCACGTCCCCAGATTCTTCACGTACCCCTTGGCTTGGTACATCTCGTCCTCGGGCATCCATTTGCCCTTGTAGAACACCAGTCCCTGCTCGCTCTTCTCCTTAAACTCCTGGGTGACCATCCGGCCCTTGTAGAGGACCTTGACGTCGACGGACGGCACGCTGGCCTCGCCAGCGAAAACCAGCACCGGTAGCAACAACACCAACAGCAGCAGCAGTCCACGGCGCATCACAACCTCCGGACGGATGGCTGAGCATCAGACCCGCGCGGGGTGAGAATGCCAGGGACGGACCAGGGGCCTCTGCGGAACTAAGCGGAACTAAAGCAGCGCCCAGAGCCACGCTCCCTCGTCTTGCCCCGTATGGACCCCCTCCTAGAGTCCGCCCCTCCTGAAAACGAGGCCCCTCCATGAAACGCACCCATACCTGCGGCGATCTGCGCGCCGCCCATGTCGACCAGACCGTCACCCTTTGCGGGTGGGTGCACAATCGACGCGACCACGGCGGCATCATCTTCCTCGATCTGCGCGACCGGTACGGCCTGACCCAGGTCACTCTCGACCCGGATATCTGCGGCAAGGACGTCCTTGAACTCGGTAACCGTGTGCGCTCGGAATGGGTGCTGCAGATCACCGGCAAGGTCACCAGCCGCGGCGATAAGAAGAACCCGAACCTTGCCACCGGCGAGATCGAAGTCTTCGTCAAGGACCTCGTGGTGCTGAACAAGGCCGAGACGCCGCCCTTCGAGATCGACGAGCACATCAAGGTCGGCGAAGAGCCGCGCCTGAAGAGCCGTTACCTCGACCTGCGTCGTCCGGGCATGCAGCGCAACCTGATGATCCGTCACCGCGTGACCAAAGTGGTGCGCGACTACTTTGACGCGGAACGTTTCCTCGAAATCGAAACGCCGACGCTCTGCAAGTACACCCCAGGTGGCGCACGCAACTTCATCGTGCCGTCGCGTCTGCATCAGGGATCGTTCTACGCGCTCGCCGAATCGCCGCAGTTGTTCAAGCAACTGCTGATGGTCGGCGGCTACGACCGCTACCTGCAGATCGCGCGCTGCTACCGCGACGAAGACCTGCGTAACGACCGCCAGCCGGAGTTCACCCAGATCGATCTCGAAATGTCGTTCATCGACATGGACGACATCATGAACCTGGGCGAAGGCATGTGCCGCGCCGTGTGGAAGAACCTCCTTGGCGTCGACCTGCCGGCGAAGTTCCGCCGCATGACCTGGGCAGAAGGCATGCTCAAGTACGGCTCCGACAAACCGGACCTGCGCTACGGCATGGAGATCGTCGAACTCACCGATTGGGCGCCAACCTCGGGTTTCTCCGTGTTCCAGAAGGCCGTCGAAGCGGGCGGCGTCGTCCGTGCACTCAACGCTAAGAAGGCGACCGAGATCCTCTCGCGCCGCACGCTCGACACGCTGACCGAGTTCGCCAAGGGCTACGGCGCCAAGGGCCTCGCCTGGATCAAGATCGGCGGCGATCCGTCCAAGGCCGAAAGCTGGCAGGGCCCCGCGGCCAAAAACATCACCGAGGCTGCGCGCATCGAACTCGGTAGCCGCATGAAGGTCGAAGACGGCGACGTGCTCTTCTTCGGCGCTGATAGTTTCAAAGTCGTGTGCGCGACGCTCGGCGCCGTGCGCGTCGAACTCGGTACCAAGCTGCTCAAACTCGCCCGCGGCGACGACTGGCAGTTCTTGTGGATCCACAGCGCTCCGGCGTTCGAGTGGAGCGACGAATCGCAGGCGCTGGTGGCCAACCACCATCCGTTCACCGCGCCCTACGACGACCACGTCGACCTGCTGGCCAGCGATCCGGCCAAGGTGTTGTCCAAGAGCTATGATATGGTCCTGAACGGCAACGAGATCGGCGGCGGATCGATCCGAATCCACGACTCGGCGACCCAGGCGAAGGTCTTCAAGGCCCTTGGCATCAGCGACGACGACGCGCAAAAGAAGTTTGGCTTCCTGCTGCACGCCCTGTCCTTCGGCGCGCCGCCCCACGGTGGCATGGCCTTCGGTCTCGACCGTTTGATCATGCTCATCACCCAGGCGGACAGCATCCGCGACGTCATCGCCTTCCCCAAGACCCAGCGTGGGCGCGACGAAATGCTCGACTGCCCGACGCCGGTGACCGACCGCCAGCTCAAGGAGCTGGCGCTGGTGACCGCCGCGCCAACGGCCGCCAAGGCCTGAACGGCAACTAAAAGCAGCAGGAAACTGGGTCCGGTTCCCAGGAATCGACCCTGTGAGCCGCGAATGAGGAGGAATATGAGCGGTCGGCTTGTGCCGGCCGCTCATTCTTTTAGCGTTTCGCCCACGATTTTACCGATCGCCTCTGCTTTACACACCTGTGTGACGCAAGAGCCACGCAAAAGTCGCGCACGAGCCACGCCCCGAGCCACGCTGAGCCATGTCCCAACTGCTTGATCTTCTAGACGCCGCCACTGAAGCGCGAGTGAACAATCCGCAACTGCGGCCCTCTGTTTTGGCGTCGCTGCGCCTCGGCGCGGGCGCTGGTTACTTGCGCTACGGTCGCCTGACGACCTTCCGCCATGACAGCGAGATCCGTGAGATCATTTCGCAGGGCGAGTGCACCCAGAGCGACGAGGAGCAGACCCGCATTACCCTGCAGGCGCGCGACACTCACGCGGTCACCAGCGTCGGCACTTTGACTGCCTACCCGCTTGGCAAAGGCAAACGCATCCACGGCGTGCTGTTGGTGGAAGACCCCAAACCCGAGGTCGGCCCCCTGCTGGCGGATCTGTTCCTGCAATGGTGTGCAGTCGCCGAGTTCACCAGCCTGGAAAAGGCCGAACTGATCGACGAGAACTTCCAGCTGCGCGAAGAGATCAAGCAGCAGTTCTCCGATAAAAATATCATCGCCGTATCGGGCGCTTTCCGCCGCGTGCTCGACAGCGCCCGCCGCGTCGCGGCGTCGACTGCCACCGTGCTGATTCACGGCGAGACCGGTACCGGCAAAGAACTCATCGCGCGCGTCATCCACGTGCACAGCAACCGCGCCAACGGTCCCTTCATCGCCATCAATTGTGGTGCGCTCTCCGAATCCCTGCTCGAAAGCGAACTGTTCGGCCACGTGAAGGGCGCCTTCACCGGCGCGATCGCAGACCGTAAAGGCAAGTTCGAGGCAGCCAACGGCGGCACCATCTTCCTCGATGAAATCGGTGAAGTCAGTCCCGCCATGCAGGTGCGCCTGTTGCGGGTGCTGCAAGAGATGGAAGTCGAACGCGTCGGCGACACCAAGACGCGTAAGCTCGACGTGCGCGTGGTCGCCGCGACCAACCGCGTGCTAGAGAAGGAAGTCGAAAAAGGCACCTTCCGCGCCGATCTTTATTACCGCCTGAACGTCGTCTACCTGCACATCCCGCCGCTGCGCCAACGCACGGAAGACATTCCGCACCTGGTCGAGCACTTCCTCAACATCTTCTGCCAACGGAACGTCAAGTTCATCGACTCCATCTCACGCGAAGTGCTGGAAGTGCTGACTCGCTACCCCTGGCCCGGCAACGTCCGCGAGCTGGAAAATTGCATGGAGAAAATCGTGGTGATGGCTCCCGCCAAGGAGATCACCCCGGATCTGCTGCCGATGTCGGTGATGGCCTACGACCCGCATCAAGAGAACGACAAGGCCGCCGGCCTAGTCAGCTTCGAAGCGCGCTTGTCCGCCTACATGCAGGCAGAAACCCACATCTGCCTGGAACGCGGCGGTGTCGATTTGTACGATGTCGTGCGCGCCAAGTGGGAACGCTACCTGTTCGAAGCGGTGCTCAACGCGTGCAGCAACAACAAGAGCCGCGCGGCGCAGATCCTGGGGATCACGCGCAACACGCTGAATACGCGGCTCAAGGAACTGTGTGCTGTGAAGCGGCAGTGGACGGTGGAGTGACTGAGCAACGGACGCCTGACAGGATAGGCAGATTGACCTCGGCCACCCCTGATTAGTGTGCGAGACATGTTCAGCCCCGAATTTGATTGGCGTGAAACGAAACGACTCAGCAATTTACGCGATCACAAGATCGACTTCTTTGATGCAGTACGGATCTGGGCTGACCCACACCGCCAAGAACGACTGGACAATCGGCATGAATATGGCGAGTCTAGGTGGCAATCGATAGGGATGACTCACTTCCATATCTTGTTTGTTGTTTACACCGACAGAACCTACTCTGACGGTGTTGATGTGACGTGGATCATTTCTGCCCGTCCGGCCGAGAAGTGGGAAATTGAGCTTTACCGCATGGGCACCTTTGCACTCGGTCGACTGTCATGAGTAAGAGACGTGGCCGTATATCGCTGAAGAAGGCACTCGAAATGCGTGGGCTGACCGACTGGGAGCAAGTCGCGCGACTAAGCAACGATGATATTGTCAAAGCGGCGGCCAACGATCCCGACTCGGCCGTTCCTACGGCAGAGGAACTTGCAGAATTCAAACCAGCAAAACCACATCGCAAGATCGATGAGGAAGACGAAAATGCTCCAGAGCAAAAAAAAGACTGATTCAAGGAAACGCATCACTCTCAAGGACGCCTGTAAATCCCTTGGCGCGACCGACTGGAATCATCTGTTGAAAAAGAACGTAACCGCACGGTCACCGAAACCGAAACGGTCACCACGTACTTGAGACGAACGGCGCGGCACTGAATCTACGTCATGGTCTCCGGCGTTTTTTCAGGCGCTCCGCTTCACGCCACTTCGCGATCGCCGCATGATCCCCCGACATCAACGCCTCCGGCACCAGTAGATCGCGGAACTCACGCGGGCGCGAATAGCTGGGATGATCGAATTCCTGACCAGCAGTGAAGCTGTCCGCCACCGCGCTCTCAGCGTTACCGAGGGCGCCGGGTTGCAGGCGCGTCACTGCGTCCACCAGCACCAACGCGGCGAGTTCGCCGCCGCTGATCACCAGATCGCCGATGGAGAACAGTTCCGGTTGGTAGAGTTCGATGATGCGTTCGTCGATGCCTTCGTAGTGGCCGCACAGCACGATCAGGTGTGATTCCGCCGCCAATTCGCGCACGCGCGGCTGGTCGAGTTTGCGTCCCTGTGGGCTCGTCATCAGCAGCTTCGGCTTGGCGGTCTGCGTCATCAGGTGATCAAGGCAGCCGGCGATCGGTGGCGCCATCATCACCATGCCAGGCCCGCCACCGAATGGCCGGTCGTCGACTTTACGATGACGACCACCGGCCCACGCACGCGGATCGACTGCGGCGATGTCCATCAATCCGCGACGACGCGCGCGCCCGACGATGCTGGCGTCGAGGTAGGCCTCGCAGGTGTCGGGGAACAAGGTGATGAGGTCGATCTTCATGGGGGGATTGCCACGGTGCGATGTGGGATTGCCACGGTGCGGAGTGCGACGTGCGATGTGCGGCGTTGGGAAACCCGCGTCCGCAAATCGTTTGAGTCTACCACAAAACCAAACGTCGTGCCGTGATGTCCCAACGACCGTTCGCGAAGCCGACCCGATGAAATCCACACACTACCAGTCGCGACACCAACAGCCCCGGAGGGGTGGCGGCGGCCAGCCCAGCGCTTCAGCGCTGGGAAACGAACGCACCTATTTTCATTCCGACAGTCCCGTCGGGACGGCGGCAAGGTGAGGGGCTTCAGCCCCGAACGGGTGGGAATCCGCGCCACGCACATGTGATCAACCGGTTTGGTCGGCACTGAAGTGCCTCCCCCTGCCGTCGCCCCTCCAGGGCTGAGCTGTATTATTCTGCCGTTACCCAGCGCTAAAGCGCTGGGCTGGCCGCCGACGCCCCTCCGGGGCTTCGCGAAAAATCCTGTCGACTGGCGTTCCACGAACTGCTGGCGTCTCACGGATTGTTGGCGGCCAATGGATTGTTGGCGGCCAACGGATTGTTCCCCGGGCGCAAGAGCAGTCACCATTCCTCTACGCCTGCCGCGGTCGCAAAATAAATTTCCTTTACGCCCAATTTCCGTAACGCGTCGACGACCTCAACCACGCGTCCATGTTTGGCCTGCTTGTCGGCCAACAACGTGACCTTGGGCTGACCCTTCACCAACGCCGCGAGATCCAAAACCTCCAGCGGTTTGCCTTTCAGCGTCATCCCGCCGCCCGCCTCGATCACCAAGTCGAGCGTGCCGACTGCGGGTTTCATCCCGGTGCCGGCCTGCGGCAACGACACCGGCAAGTCGCGACTCTGCGCTGCTTGGCTGGCGAGGACGAAATACACCACCAGCACCAGCGCGATGTCGACCAGCGCAGTGAAATCGAGTGCCGAGCGATTGCGGCCATGTCGCCGACGGAGCGCCACGTCAGGCCTTGGCGCCAGCGGCGTAGACCGGCAGATCGGTGGCTGCGTACTCCAACTCGTCGATCAGGCGCGACGACAGACCCGACAGCAGTTGGTAGGCGACGTACGACCCGATCGCCACCGCCAAGCCGGCGATGGTGCACGCCAGCGCCTGGTAGATGCCGGTTGCCGCCACCGCGTGGGTGACGTTGGCCTGATCACCGACGCTGCCGAAGACGTCCATCAAGCCGGCGACGGTGCCGAGCAGGCCGAGCCACGGCGCGATCTGCGAGGCGGTCTGCAGCAGTCCCAGGCCCCGTTCGATGCCAGCGACCTCCCGCTGCGCCATGGCCAGGGCGGCCGCACGCATGGTGTCGCCACCACGCTCATGCACCGCCAGACCACCCTTGAGCACCCGCGTCATCGCGTCGTCGTCGGTCAATTCGGCAAGCGCGGCGCGCATACCAGCGCGCAGCATGGTGTCATGGCAGCGTTCGCGGACACTTTTGAAACGTTTGCGCAACGGCCACAGGCGCCAACAACGCTCGATAACCACGGTCATGGACCCCAAGGAGATGAGGGCGATGAACAGGACGGTGAAGCCGCCGTGTTCGATGATGGCGCGAAGCAGGGTGATCATAGCAACTTCCCAGCGGCGCGACGGTGTCTCACGCTCAACGCTGACATTGAATTGGGGCTAGGCATAAGGTAAAGACCTCGTAGCTGTTAGCCGATCATCGCTCGGAGTCATCATGACCGATCTGGTTCCTGTCCTTCTCGGCACCGCCGGCATGGTCGATGGCGAGTGCTTCATGTTGGAACGGGGTATGGATATCGTAGTGGGTCGCAGCCGTTCCTGCGATGTCAGTCTGAGACGCACCGCCGCGTACCTCAAGACCCCGCCGGCGCAGCGCGACGGCGATCATGACTTCAACACCGTCAGCCGTCGCCACCTGAAGATCACCATCACCGACAGCACGGTAAACATTCAGGACCTCTCGACCAACGGCACGTTCTTCAACGGCGAACCGATGCGCGAGCCGCAGAAGGTCGATCTGGCCGTCGGACCCTGCACCGTCCGCCTGGGCACACGCGAAAGTTTCCAACTCCTGATGTTGGCCAAAGACGACCCGCGGATGAAGAATTGCCAAGTCGTCAGCCTGAGTACCAGCAAGGGCTTGTCGGAGTCCGCCGCAACCGAGTAACGGTGGTCGCGCGCAAACATGGGCGAAGCCCATGCCGGGCGCCGAGTGGTGGTGGGCGAATAAAATGGCGAAGCCATTCGCCCACGGTTTCTGCGGTCTCCCGAAGAAACCGAACCACGACAAAGCCCGTGGAGGCAGGCCGTAAGGCCGCGGGCGCGAAGCCCCTGACTAATTGGCAAGAGTTGTGCGTTCTGAGGTCGGAGGACCGTCATGCGCGCGCTGCCCCAGATCGATATCCAGCCCCAATCCGTAGCAGTCCAGGCAGACGCCTCGACACGTAGCCGGGGCGACAGCGGAAACTTCGCTGAGACCCTGCAACGCAGCAGCGACACCAAACAGCCGAGTAAACGCGTGGCCGAACGGCCCGCGGACAAACCAGAGCACTTGGAAAAGCCGGAGAAACCCAGCGCGGAGAAATCTGTTGAGGATTCCGCGCCTGCGAAATCCGCGCCGGCTCCAACTAACCAGGACTCCGCCGCCAACGACGAGGCCCAGGTGCCCGCTGACGACGCCAGCGTCGATCCCACGATCGCCGCGTTGCTCGTCGCTCCGTTGGTGGTGCTGGTCAGCGCTCCACAGACCACCGCCGCGACAGCGCTCACCGATCTCGCCGCCAGCGACACCACGATTGACGATGGCGCGCTGACCGCACTAGCGACGATCACAAGCGCCATACCGGTCACCGCACCTACCTCGCAAGCCGCCGCGGTTCCCATCGTCCCGCTCGCCGCCACGCCGCAGACTGCCGCACCCACATCATTCGCGCCCACGACCATTGCACCCCAAGCAGCGAACGCCGCACTCACTGCCGCGCCAGCCATGGACGCTGCGCCAACCGCCGACGCCACGCTGCTGGCCAGCGCCACGCCCGTGCTGCCGGTCGCTGCCGCACAACCCACTGTCAAAGCGGGCGACAACGCGCTGTCGGTCGCTGCAAATGCGGCCACCGCCATTACCGACGTCGATCCCGCAGCGGCCTTGCCGCCGGTGAAAGCCGGAGAAAACGCCGCCAAGGCCGAGCTCCCGCCACCGCCCACCGCGCTGGCGACAACTTCGGTCGACGATGCCGCGGCTGTCGCCGCGCCACTCACCACCGCCGCGCCAGCCACCAGCGCCACGCCCGCAACGCAATCTGCCGGCATGCATGCGGTGGCGGCCACCATCGGTGATCACGACAAGAAATCCGCCGCCGCTGCGGACAACACCACCATTTCCACAAAGACCACCGTGGATTTTGCCGCACCGGTAACGCCGCAGCAGCCGACTACGCCGGTGACGGCAACCCGGCCGATGAGTGAGACCGTGCTGGCGCAGAACACCCTCGCCGAGCAGGGCAATGCGATGGAAAAGGCCGTCGCGCATCAGGTGTCGAAAGCCCTGGTGCAAAACCTGCCGAATGGCGACCGCATGATGGTTCTGCGCCTGACGCCGCCCGAGCTCGGCACGGTCAGGGTCGAGCTGATCGAACGCCAGGGTGTCTTCACTGCGCGCCTACATGCCGAAGACGACGGCGTCCGCCTCGCCCTCGAACGGTTCCTGCCGTCGATGCGTCAGGACCTGCGCGCCAGCGATGCGCCGATCCGCGAACTGAACATGAGCGATCAGGCCCAATTCCAACGTTCCTTCGCCGACGGTCAGCAGCACCAGCAGCAGAACGCCAATAATTCCGGCAACCGCCGCCAACGCGAAGATGCCCCGCGTTTCAGCATCGACGGCGTGCGCAGCGACCCGGTCATGGCTCCCCGTGCCGCGCCCCTGGGTGGCCGCGTCAGCCTGTCCGAAGTCGACGCGCTCGCCTAACAAATTGGCACGCGGCTGGCGTAGTCCAGCCAACCGCCTTCACCGGCCATCCCTTTCCCAGTTTTTATCACCACCTTCAAAGCGACGAGACCACACCATGCAACGTTCACTCTCCAGCGGCGTGTCGGGAATGGTCAATCACCAACTGATCCTCGACACCGTGGCCAACAACCTGGCGAACATCTCGACCTCGGGGTTCAAGGCCAGCACGGTGAGCTTCGCCAATTCGCTCAACCAGACCTCGTTCGCCGGTTCCGCTCCGGGTTCGAATGTTGGTGGACGCAATCCCAACCAAGTCGGACTCGGCGTACAGACTGCGTCGATCAACGTCGACATGCGCCAAGGCGCGTTGCAATCAACCGGTCGCACCTTCGACCTCGCCGTCCAGGGCGATGGCTTTTTCGAGGTCGGCAAGATCGACAGCACCGGCAACGTCATCGACCAGTTCTTCACCCGAGTGGGGAACTTCGGCCTCGACAGTGAAGACAGCCTGGTGGACCTGGGCTCTGGTCTGAAGGTGGTTGGCAAACAGACCGATCGCAACGGCACAACCCTCGGCAATCTCGTCCCCATCGACCTGACCAACAACCGCGCCATGGACGCCGCCGCCACCGAGAACGTGGTCTTCCAGGGCAACTTGTCGACCAAGGCTGGTGCCTTCCAGGGTAACTCCCTGACGTCGGCCTTCCCACTTTTGGAAGTCGATGCCAGCGGTCGTTCGACCGTCGCCACCGAAACCACTTTGCTCAGCACCCTGGCATCGTTCAACACCAGCACCGGTCTGACACCCTTCACTGCGCCCGCTATTCCTGATCGCATTCTTTATGTCATGGGCACCAAGCCGAACGGCGATGCCTATGCCGGTGAATTCACCGTCAATCCATGGACCGACACGCTCGACACCTTGATGAATCGCCTCAACGGCGTGCTGACCCAGGGCAACGACAGCTTCGGTCTGGTACGCATCAGCAACGGCACGCTGTCCGCCGAAGGCATCGGCGAAGGTAGCGGCTTCTCGATGTTCATCGGTGAACGTGACCCGATCAACGGCACCAACGCTTTCGCTGCTGTCGCTTCTCCGATCGCTGGTTTGGCTGGCACGGTCGCTTCGCCTGGTTCCACCGCCACGGCAACCGTCAGTGCGGCGCAAGCAGGCGCGCTCGATCCGACCTTCACCATGCCGGCCGTTATCACCGCCACCCCAATGACCATCACCGTACAAGTGAACGGCACCAATGCGGGCACCATCACCGTCCCCGCCGGCACCTATGTCGGTGGCGAACAGTTCCGCCTCGGCAGCTTCGCCAGCACCAAGCCGGGCGATGTGGTCGGCTATACCTTCACCGGCCCAGCAGTTGCTGGCATCACTTACACCACCGCGAGCCATGGGCTCAATGACGCCGTCGGTGTGACCTATGCCGGCAGCGGTGTCGCGCGCACAGCCGGCAGCCGCACCATCCAAGCGGGCGAAGCGGGCCTGCTGCAACCGAGCTTCACTGTTCCGGCTGGCACCTACGGCGGTGCCAGCGGTTCGCTCAAGATCGCCATCAAGGTGAACGGCAACGAGGTCGGCAGCATCGTGCCCAGCGGAACCCTGGCCACCGCCACCACCCTCAGTTTGTCGAGTTACCCGCACGTGAAGGCTGGCGATGTGGTGACCTACGAATTCTCCGGCAACAAGGTCATCGCCACGCCCGTGACCTGGACCACTGATCTGGTGAACGACGCCAACTCCAGCAATCTCACCGCTGATCTCGATGCCGACGGCATCCCGGACATGTTCCAGGAAGGCAGCACGGTCGACGTCAATGCCTGGCAGTACGAAAAAGCCACCAACGCCACCATCAACTGGTACCGCATGCGTTTCGCTCCGGAGTTCGTCGCCAGTTCGATCCAGGTGTACGACGAAAACGGCGGCTCACACATTTTGGAAGCACGTTTCTTGCGCACCGGCACGCGCTCGGTCACCAACGGCACCAACATCGATCGCTACAACGGTTGGGACATGCTCGTCAACATGCGCCCGGAAGACGGCCAATTGGTCGACGATCTGGTGACCGGCATCCAGTTCGATGAACAGGGACGTTTCCTGGGTTCGGCGAACCTGGGTTCGACGGTGCACGGCACCGCGCTGGCCGACAGCAACATCTATGTCGGCACGCCGATTGATGATTCGATCCAGGTCAACTGGGCGACTACCGGCACCGCGATCTTGAACATGGATCTTGGCCAAGCGAATTCGACCACCGGCCTGACCGGGTTCGGTACCTCCTCCACCGGTGCGGCGATCAACCAGGACGGCAACGCCAACGGCGAACTGCAGACGCTGTCGGTGCAGCCCAACGGTAACATCGTCGGGCTCTACTCGAACGGAAAGAGTCTGCCGCTTTACCAGATTCAGATTGCGGTGTTCTCCAATCCCGCCGGTCTGACCAACACCGGCGGCAACCTCTGGAAGGTCTCGTCGAACTCCGGCGACCCGATCATCCGCGAACCTGGCACCGCTGGTTCCGGCACCTTGACGCCGGGTGTGCTCGAAGGTTCGAATGTCGACATCGCCAGCGAGTTCACCCGCCTGATCACTGCCCAACGCGGCTTCCAGGTGAACGCGCGCGTGATCCAGACCACCGACAGCATCCTGCAGGACCTCGCCGGACTGATTCGCTGAGCTGAGCTGAGCTGAGCTGAGCTGAGCTGAGCTGAGCTGAGC
>ENA-ORBV01006418-ORBV01006418.1-microbial-mat-metagenome-genome-assembly--contig:-NODE-6418-length-20773-cov-6.076102_pt1 | contig 20773 bp, 16 predicted proteins | sample MGYA00237777_ERZ505514 | MGnify/ENA primary metagenome ERZ505514 (study PRJEB26160, sample SAMN06269048) | microbial mat metagenome | isolation source: Oligotrophic lake microbial mat | place... | reverse complement strand
GGGGATTCGTGGGCGCCACACCCCGGCGACCTGCTGCGCGCGGCGCAGGCCGTGGTCCACGCCGTGGAGGCCCCGAACCCGCCGCACCGACTTTTCCTCGGCAATCAGGCCGTCGACGCCGCGAAAGCGAACCTTGAGCCCCGGCGCGAGGAGTTCGCACAACGGGAAACGGGATTCCGGCCAGCCGACGGCCTGCGGCTGTGGCCGGACCGCGCAGCACGATGATCGACAGCATATTTCTGGCGCGCCACGGCGAGACCGAGTGGTCGCTCGCCGGTCGGCACACGGGCCGCTCGGAAATACCGCTTACCGCCCGCGGCCAAACCGCGGCGCGGGCCCTTGGTGCACGGCTGCGCGACGTCGGGCTATCCCGGGTGTGGTGCAGTCCCCGGTTGCGGGCGCGGCAAACCTGCGAACTGGCCGACCTGGGGCTCGCCGTGGAGACCGAGTCGGATCTGGCGGAATGGGATTATGGCGATTTTGAGGGACGACGGACCGATGAGATCCGGCGCGAACGGCCGGGCTGGAACGTGTTTCACGACGGATGCCCCGGCGGCGAGTCTCCCGCGCAAACCTCGGAGCGCGCCGACCGCCTGATCGCCCGCGTGCGTGCGACCGAGGGAAAAATCGTTCTTTTCACCCACGGCCATTTTTCACGCGTGCTCGGCGTGCGTTGGGTCGGACTGCCGGTGAACGAAGGACGCCATCTCCTCCTCGGTGCGGGCGCGTTCTGCGAACTCGGCTGTGAGCACGGGCGCGCGGTCGAACCGGCGATCGTGCGCTGGAACGTGACGTGACCCCGGCCGAGTGAGCGCATGCGGGGCGAGCGCCGCGCGGTGGGTGAAGACCTCATAGTTTGCCTGAAGTCTTTGGACTAAAATGAGGGAGCAGCCACCCGCCGCCTCTTTTCACCCTTCGATAACATCCATGAAAAACCTATTATCGCTTCCGCCCGCTACCCCAATGCCGTCGCCGGCGCGTTCCCCGCTTGGCTTCACCGAAGCGAAACGTCTGCAAAAACGCTGACCCCATGCTACAAAACCTCAAAGACATCTACGGTCACAAACTGGCGGCCTCCGACGGTGAAATCGGGCACGTGAAGGACTTCTACTTCGACGACATTTCGTGGAGGATCCGCTACCTCGTCGCGGATACCGGCACATGGTTGACCGACCGGCAGGTCCTGTTGTCGCCCCATGCGTTCGGACGTTTCGAACAAGACACCAAAATTCTGCACATCAGCCTCACGCGGGATAAGATCAAGGACAGCCCCTCCATCCACACGCATCGTCCCGTTTCGCGCCAATACGAAGAGGAATATTACGGCTACTACGGTCTGTCCCCCTACTGGGACGGCGCCGCCGCCTTCGGTGCGTCCACCGCGGTTATGGTCCGGCCCCCGATGACGGCGAACACGCGCCACCACGGGCACAATCAGCGCGACGATGTGCATCTGCGCAGCACGCGGGCGGTGACCGGCTACGCGATCGAAGCGAGCGACGGGACCATCGGTTCGGTGAGCGGTTTCATGGTCGATCACAAGACCTGGTTTATCCGCGAACTGGTCGTCGAGACGGGACACTGGTATTCCGGCAAGGAAATCCTGATCACGCCTGCCAAGGTCGACCGGATCAGCTTCACCGAATCGAAGGTCTTTGTGCCGCTGACCAAGGCCGACATTGAAAAGACGGGCGAGCACAAGGTCGTGAAGGCCGGTTCGGCCAGCCACGGCCTGGCCGCAGGCCCGAAAGAATAAATGATTTCTTCCCGCAGGAAGGCGACGTCGAGCGCCATCCGGCGGCTTGCGAACGGCGGTGTGCCGTTCGTGTTTTTTCCCCTCGATCAGGCCGGCATCCGCCCCTCCACCCCTTGAGTATCGCCCCGCTTAAACACAATTTCCGCAGCGACGCGTTTCGCGCCTGCGGCGCTCCGTCTCGCGCAAACGTCGATGCCCGGACCCGCGAGCCGGCCGCCCTCGCCGGACGTGTTCCGCCGCAAGTGACCCGACGGGGCTACGAACAGGCTAACCGAGAAGTGACCGGCGAGTCGGACGGCGACCGCCAGATTGCGGTGCTCGACGGCTTCGAAATCGCCCCATGACCTCGCCCGCTCTCCCGACAGGCCGTGAAGCGCTGGCCGAACTGGCGATGGACCTGCGCTGGTCGTGGAACCATGGCGCGGACGAATTGTGGCGTCGGCTCGATCCGCGGCTCTGGGCGCAGTCCCACCAGCCGTCCACGCTGTTGCGCACCGTCACCCCCGCGAGGCTCGCCGAGGCGCTGGGCGATCCGGATTTCTGCGGGATGATCGCCAAAAAAATCGCCGCGAAGCGCGCAGCCGAGGCGGCTCCCGGCTGGTTCCAGCAAAAACATCCCGAACCGAATCCGCCGTGCATCGCCTATTTCTGCATGGAATTCATGTTGAACGAGGCGTTGCCCATTTACTCCGGCGGGCTTGGCAACGTCGCGGGAGACCAGCTGAAATCCGCGAGCGATCTCGGGGTGCCGGTAGTGGGCGTCGGCCTCCTCTATCAGCACGGATACTTTCATCAGGTGATCGACGGCGACGGTGCGCAGCAGGCGTTGTTTCCCTACAACGATCCCGAGCATCTGCCGGTCTTGCCGGTGACCGGTGAAAACGGCGAGCGGGTTCGGCTGGAGGTGCCCATGCCCCACGGCACCCTTTGGCTGCGCGTCTGGCAGGCGCAGGTCGGCCGTGTGAAGCTCTACCTGCTCGACACCAACGATCCGGCCAACGCGCCGGAGCATCAGATCATCACCGCCGAACTCTACGGCGGCGGCCAGGACCAGCGGATCAAGCAGGAGATGGTGCTCGGGATCGGCGGATGGCGGCTGCTCACCGCACTGGGGATCAGACCGGATGTTTGCCACCTGAACGAAGGCCACACCGCCCTCGTCGTGCTTGAGCGGGCGCGCGGGTTCATGCTGGAAACCGGCCATTCGTTCGCCGTCGCCCTCGCGGCCACGCGGCCGGGAAATCTCTTTACGACCCACACGGCCGTGTCCGCCGGGTTCGACGTATTCTCGCCCGAGTTTGTGCAGAAGTATCTCGGTCGGTATGCCCACGAACGGCTGGGCCTGACGCTGCCGGAGCTGCTGGCCTTGGGGCGAAAAAATCCGCACGACGAAAGCGAGCCGTTCAACATGGCCTATCTGGCGATGAACGGGAGCGGGGCCGTGAACGGCGTCAGCCGCCTGCACGGACGCGTCAGCCGGCGGTTGTTCGCGCCCCTGTTTCCCCATTGGCCGGAGGACGAGGTGCCGGTGGCCCACATCACCAACGGGGTGCATATGCCGACGTGGGATTCGGCGGAGGCCGACGCACTCTGGACGGAGGCCTGCGGCAAGGACCGGTGGCTCGGGTTGTCGCAGACGTTGGAAGCCGAAGTGCGGCAGATCTCCGACGAGAAGCTCTGGGCGCTGCGAAGCACCAGCCGGGCCGCCCTCGTCGATTACGCGCGGGAGCGCGTCGGGCGACAGATGGCGGACGCCGGCGCCGCACCGGGAGCGATCGGGCGGGGCGAGGCACGGCTCGACCCGGGAGTGCTGACGCTCGGGTTTGCCCGGCGATTCGCGAGTTACAAGCGGCCCAACCTCCTGCTCAACGATCCGGAGCGTCTGATCCGGATTCTCAGCAATCCGGACCAGCCCGCGCAGTTAATTCTCGCCGGAAAGGCGCATCCCTCCGACCAAGCGGGCCTAGCGATGATTCAGGAATGGATGCGGTTCATCCGGCGGAGCGACGTGCGTCCTCCCGTGGTGTTTCTGGCGGATTACGACATGGCCATGGCCAAACACCTCGTGCAAGGCGTCGACGTGTGGATCAACACGCCGCTGCGACCGTGGGAAGCCTGCGGCACGAGCGGCATGAAAGTGCTGGTCAACGGCGGACTGAATCTTTCCGAATTGGACGGCTGGTGGGCGGAAGCCTATCTGCCGGATGCCGGCTGGGCGCTGGGCGACGGCGAAGAGCACGGCGACGAGCGCGGTTGGACGGACGCCGAGGCCGACGCGCTTTACGAGCGGTTGGAACGCGAGGTGATCCCGGAGTTTTATACGCGAAACGCGGCGGGTCTTCCGGTGGCGTGGGTCGCGCGCATCCGGGAGAGCATGGCGAAGCTGACACCGCGGTTCTCCTCCGGCCGGACCGTCGGCGACTATACGGAGAATCATTATCTGCCGGCGGCGAAGGAGTATCGCCGCCGGACGGCCGATCACGGCCGGAAGGCGAGAGAGCTGGTCGAATGGAGAAACGGTTTCGGAGCCAAATTCGCAACCGTTCGATTTGGCGAAGTCACGGCGGAAACGTCGGCGCAGCACCACGTCATCGCGGTGCGGGTGTTTCTCGGCGAGATGGCGCAGGAGACGATCCGCGTCGAACTCTATGCGAATGCGGGAAAGGGCGGTGCGGCCGTGCGGCCGGAAATGACCGCGGAGGCGAAAAAGAGCGGCCCGGCCGGTGGCGTGATCTTTCGTGCGACGGTTCCGGCGGATCGGCCGGCGGGTGATTACACGCCAAGGATCGTCGTGCACCATGAGGGCCTCTCGGTGCCGCTCGAGGCCGGGTGGATTCTGTGGCAAAAATAGCCCGGCAGGGTCGTGGGTAGGGTTTAAGCCCATTGGTGGGTCGCGCGAGACGGGCTACCCTGCGCGATGCTCAAAAACGATTCCATCGTCGCCGTCTTTCCGGCCCACGCCGCGGCCGACTCGGCGGTCCGGAATCCGCAGCGGGCCGGCTTTGACATGACAAAACTCTCGATCCTCGGGCGCGACTACCACACCGACGAGCACGTCGTCGGCTTCTACAACACCGGCGACCGCATGAAAGTGTGGGGCAAGACCGGCGCGTTCCTGGGCGGTCTTTGGGGATTTTTGGTGGGCCCGGCGTTTTTTTGGAATTCCGGGGCGGGACCGATCCTCGTCGCCGGACCGTTTGTCGCTGCGATCGTCGGAGCATTGGGAGGGGGCGCCATCGGTGGCGGATTGAGCGCGATCGGAGCCGGCTTGTTCGGGCCGGTAATTCCGCAGGACCGCATCGTGAACTACGAAACCGCGCGGCGCACCGGGAAGTTCGTCCTGTTGATGCACGGCCCGGCAGAACAGGCCGCACGCGCAAAAGACATCCTGCGCCTCACGGCGCCCGACGTCTTGGACCACCGCGCGTGAACGCCGCCGACGAACCGGTCCCGGAAAAGACCGCCATTTTGGTCTGGGATCTGCCGACTCGGATTTTGCATTGGGCACTGGCCGGCACCTCCGGCGGGGCTTTGGCGATCGGGCTTACCGTTGAGAAAGAGCACCCGCTTTTTCGCTGGCACGTGATCTTGGGTGTGATGGCCGGCTTCTTTGTCGTGCTCCGCCTGATCTGGGGCGTGATCGGCACCAAATACGCGCGTTTCACCCATTTTCCGCTGCGCCCGACGATGCTGGGGCGCTACTGCAGGCACTTGTTTCGCCGGGATTGGCGTGACTTCCCCGGGCTGAATCCGGCGGCGGCCTGGGTGAGCACCGGGGTGTTGGTGGCGGTCGGGTTGCTCGTTTTGACCGGTCCGGGATTCGGCGGCAAAAGGCCCGGGGAAGCCCACAAGCTTCCGGCCTATGCGTTGCTCGGGCTTATCGCCCTCCACGCGGTCGAACTTACGTGTTGCAGCATCGCCTACCGTGAGAACCGGTTCGCCACGATGATCACCGGGCGAAGGCGCGGGAAGCCGGAAGATGCCATCGCCTCGGCGATGCCGCTCCGGGCGATCGCGCTCGTGGTGGGCAGTTCGTTGTGGATCGGCGCGCTCTTGGGCGGCTACGACGACAAAGCCGGCACGCTGCGAATTCCGCTGACAGGAATTTCACTTCACCTGGAAGCGGAGGGAAGCGAGCGCGATTTTTTAGGCCGCCTTCGCCGCCGACACGACTAGCGTGGCTTTTAGACCAGCGGCTTTTGAATTAAAGACCTTCGGCAGATGAAGGTAGAACCGGGACTTCCGGGCCCGGCTCGAGCGAAACATCGGGAAAACCCGTCGGGTCCGGAGGTCCCGACGCTACCGGGAAAGTCTGATTATCACCGGACTTTGGTCTTAGGCCGCATGGCGTCGGATCGCGACGCGCCGGGATGATTCCGGCGGAAAGCGCGGGTTATACCCCATGGTTCGTGCACGGGCTTTGGCACAAGATGGTCGGGGGGAGGAGAGTTCGGCTAAGCCGCGTAACGAAAACCCTTCGATAAAGACCCGCACATCCATGAAGACCCTCGCCAGCCTTACCGGTTCGAACCTGCGGACCTATCAAACGATTTTCCAACATCCGGCTTCGCACAACCTCGGCTGGCGCGATGTGCACGCCCTTTTTGCGCAGATCGCGCTGGTCGAGCCGCAGGCCAACGGAAACCTGAAGGTGACACGCAACGGGCAGACGCTGGTCCTCCATCCGCCGCGCACCAAGGATGTGGCCGAGACGGAGGAATTGATGGCGCTGCGCCATTTTCTGAAGCTCTCCGAGGAGGCACCCACGACGTCCGGCAGCGAACCGCGCTGGCTGCTGCTGATCGACCATCGGCAGGCCCGACTTTTTCGGACCGAAATGATCGGGGTCGTCGATGAGACGATTCTTCCCCACGAGCCGAGCGAGTATTTTCGCCACGAGAAGAATTCGGAAAACGTGTCGCGCGGCCAGGAGAAGCCGGACCCGAACACCTATTTCACGCCGGTGGCAAAGGCGTTGGGAGAGGTCGGACCGATTCTGGTTTTTGGTTCGGGCACCGGGAAGAGCAGCGAAATGGACCGGTTCGTAGCGTGGCTCACCTCGCACCATCCGCAAACGGCCGCGCGGGTCATCGGATCGGTAGTCGTCGACGGGCATCATCAGACCGACGGGCAACTGCTCGCCCGGGCCCGGGAGTTTTACGCCCATCACCGGGGGGCGCGCGCATGAAGACCATGAAGGCGGTGTGTATCTATTCCTACGGCGGGCCCGGCGTCCTGGTCTACGGGGATGCGCCCTTGCCGCACCCCGGCTCCGGTGAAGTGGTCATCCGGGTCCACGCGGCCGGGATCAATCCGGTCGACTGGAAAATCCGCGAAGGGCATCTGAAGGAAATGCTCCACCACACGTTGCCGCTGATCTTGGGCTGGGACGTCTCCGGCGTGGTGGAGACGGTCGGCTCGGGCGTGCTGCGGATGAAAAGCGGAGACGAAGTTTACAGCCGGCCGGACATCGGGCGCGACGGAGCCTACGCGGAGTTCATCGTGATCCGCGAGGCCGAGTTGGCGTTGAAACCGAAGTCGGTCGACCACGTTCACGCGGCCGCCCTGCCGTTGGCGGGGCTCACGGCGTGGCAGGCGTTGTTCGACGCGGGCGGCCTGGTGGCGGGCCAACGCGTCTTAATCCATGCCGCCGCCGGAGGGGTGGGCACGCTGGCGGTGCAACTGGCTAAGGAACGCGGCGCCTACGTCATCGGCACGGCGTCCGCGCGGAACCACGATTATCTGCGCGCCCTCGGCGTCGACCAGGTGGTGGACTACGCCACCGAGCGCTTCGAGGAGACGGTCAAGCCGGTCGATCTCGTGTTCGACACGATGGGCGGCGTGACTCAGGACCTTTCGTGGACCGTGCTCAAACGCGGCGGGATCCTCGTCTCGATCGTCAATCCTCCGTCGGCGGAGATCGCGGCATCCCATGGCGTGCGCCAGGCGTTTGTTTTTACCCAACCCAACGCCGGCCAGCTCGCGGAGATCGCCAAGCTGGTCGACGCGAAAAAACTGAAGGTGATCGTGGAAACGGTGCTGCCCCTCGCGGAGGCCCGTCGGGCCCAGGAATTGAGCGAAGCCGGACATACCCGGGGCAAGATCGTGCTGCGGGTCGTGCCAAAGACTCCCTAGCCCCCCATGAAACCCGCGTTGAAAATCACCGTCTTCCTCGGCGCGGCTGCGCTTTTGGTGGCGCTCGGCGTATTGGGGCTCTTCAACGTTTTCCGCGAACTTGAATCGGCGACCGAAAAACGGCAGCACGTTTCCGAGGTGACCGACCGGGCGGATGGCCTGATGGCCGATCTCTTCGACGCGGAGACCAGTCAGCGGGGTTTCGTGCTCACCGGGGACGAGGCGTTTCTCGGGCCGTATCTCGCGGTGAACGGGACGCTCGCTGCCCGTCTCGGCGAACTCCGCGAGCTCACGACGGAAGCCGACGCCCGGAAACATCTGGATGCGATCAAGCCGTTGCTCGAAGCAAGGGTGGACGAAATGGCGAAGGTGATCGCGCAACGCCGCCGCGGAGACTTCGCCGCGGCGCAAGCGACCGTCAGCGGCGGGACCGGGATGCGTTTGATGGACTCGATCCGGTCGGAGATGAAAGAACTATTGCGAGCGGAAGCCGCGACGTTGGCGGAGCATGAGGCGCATTTCCAGGCGACAATGCGCCGGTTGCTGGTCCTCATCGTCGGCTCGAGCCTGTTTGCCGTGGTGGCCGCGTTGTTTCCCGCGTATCTGATCCACCGGAACTCCCAGTTGAAGCTCGCGGATCAGGTCTTGCACGAAACGCAGCACCTGCTCGCCCGCCAACAGGAGACCAACCGGCAGCTCGGGCAGGCGCACAGCGCCCTGCGGCTCAGCGAGGAAAGTCTCGCGGTCACCCTGCACTCCATCGGCGACGGGGTTGTCGCGACGGACGGAGTCGGCGCGGTCACCCTGCTTAATCCGGTGGCCGAGCGCATGACGGGCTGGACCCAGGCCGAGGCCGTGGGCCATCAGATCGATGAGATCTTCCGCATCATCAACCAAGAGACCCGGCAACCGGCGGTCGTGCCGGTCAAGCACACGCTGGAGCACGGCACGGTGCAGGCGCTTGCCAACCATACGGTCCTGATCGCGCGCGACGGCCGGGAGTGTGCGATCGCCGACAGCTGCGCGCCGATCCGCTCGCGCGAAGGTTCCGTCATCGGGGCCGTGTTGGTCTTTCGCGATGTGACCGACGAACACGCCGCGCAGGCGGCCGGGCGCGACAGCGCGGCCCGGATCCTCGCGATTCTGAACACCGTTGCGGACGGCATCATCCCCGTGAGGGCGGGCGACGGCAGCGTGGAGACCGTCAATCCCGCGGCCGTTCGGATGTTCGGCTACGCGGCGGAGGAACTCACGGGCCGGAACTTCAGCGGGTTGATCCCGGAGTTCGACCGTGACCAAGGCCTTGGGTCGCTCGAGGATCACAATGCCGGCAACGCGGCGCGGGCCGCCGGTCTCAGCCGCGAGGTGACGGGCCGGCATCGGGACGGCAGCACGTTTCCGCTCGAGATCTCGATGGGCGAAATGAGGCTGGGTGACCGGCGGTATTTTACGGGCATCCTGCGCGACCTCACGGCCCGCAAACAGGCGGAGGCGGCGCTCCTGAAGGCCGATGCCCTCCAGCGGGCGATTTTCAACAGCGCGAATTTCTCGAGCATCGCGACCGACGCCAAGGGCGTGATCCAGATTTTCAACGTCGGGGCCGAGCGGATGCTCGGCTACGCGGCGGCGGACGTCGTGAACCGCATCACCCCGGCCGACATTTCGGACCCGCAGGAAGTGATTGTCCGCGCCCGGGCCCTGAGCGCCGAGCTCTCGCTGAAGATTACCCCCGGATTCGAAGCCTTGGTGTTCAAGGCGTCGCGCGGGATCGAGGATATTTACGAGCTGACCTACATTCGCAAGGACGGCAGCCGGTTTCCCGCCGTCGTCTCGGTGACGGCGCTGCGCGACGGACAAAACGCGATCATCGGTTACCTGCTCATCGGCACGGACAACACGGCGCGCAAGCAGGTCGAGGATGAGGAGAACAAACTCGATCAGCGGCTGCGTGACCAACAGTTCTACACCCGCTCCCTCATCGAATCCAACATCGACGCCCTGATGACCACCGATCCGGCCGGCATCATCACCGACGTCAACAAACAGATGGAGGCGCTCACGGGCTGCACGCGCGACGAACTGATCGGCGCTCCGTTCAAGAATTCGTTCACCGATCCGGTCCGTGCGGAGAACGGCATCAAGCTCGTGCTGGGCGAAAAAAAGGTGACCAACTACGAACTGATCGCCCGGGCCCGGGACGGGAAGGAGACGATGGTCTCCTTGAACGCGACGACCTTCTACGATCGGGAGCGGCGGTTGCAGGGCGTGTTCGCGGCGGCGCGGGATGTGACCGAGCGCAAGCGGGCGGACATGACGTTGCGCCACACGCTCGGCGAATTGAACGAGGCCAACGCCGAACTCGCGCAGACGTCCCGGCTCAAAGACGAATTTCTCGCCAACATGAGCCACGAGCTCAGGACGCCGCTCAACGCGATCCTCGGTCTGAGCGAGGCGCTGCTCGAACAGGTCTCCGCGCCGCTGACGCCGCGGCAGGTGAGGTCGGTCACGACCATCTCGACGAGCGGTCAACACCTGCTCATGCTGATCAACGACATCTTGGACCTCTCGAAAATCGAGGCGGGCAAACTGGAGCTGGAGCCCGATGTGATCCGGACGGAGGAGTTCTGCCAAAGCTGTCTGGTTTTCGTGCGGACGCAGGCGATGCAGAAGGATATATCGGTGGCCTTTGAATATGATCCCCGGGTGGCGTCGTTTCTCGCGGATCCGAAGCGGTTGAAACAGGTGTTGGTGAACCTGCTGACGAACGCCGTGAAGTTCACGCTGGCCGGCGGGCATATCGGCCTCACCGTCGCGTTGGCGGACGGCGGAGACATACTGCGTTTCACGGTCTGGGACACCGGCATCGGCATCACGCCGAGCGATGCGGCCAGATTGTTCCAGGCCTTCACGCAGATCGATTCCGGATTGAGCCGCGCGCAGGAAGGCACCGGACTCGGCTTGGCGCTGGTGGCCAAGCTCGTGGAACTGCACGGCGGCGGCGTGGCGTTGGAGAGCGAGCCCGGGAAAGGGAGCCGGTTCATCGTGACCCTGCCGATGAAGGCGATGCCGACCGCGGACTTACGGGCATTGCCGATAAAATCTCCGCGACACCGGAGAAACTACCGCCGGGCGCTGATCATCGAGGATGATCCCACATCGGCGGCGATTCTGGCCAACTTCCTGACCGAACTCGGCCTGACCAGCGTGCTCCACTTGCGCGGAGAGGAGGCGGTGCAGACCGCGCTGCGCGAGAAACCCGACTTGATCCTGCTGGACATCTTGTTGCCCGGGGAAAGCGGGTGGGTGGTGTTGGCGCGCCTGAAGGAGCATGCGGAAACAAAGGACATTCCCGTCGTGGTCGTGTCGTTCGTGGAGGAGCCGCAGAAATCCCGTTCACTCGGTGCGGTCGCGCACTTCACGAAACCCGTGACCCGCTCCCAGCTGGCGAAATTTCTCGGCGTCGCAGGCACGGAGCCGACGCGGTCGGCGACTCCTTTCGTCGGCCGGGCGGCCGTCAGCGCACCCCTGATCCTGCTCGCGGAGGACAACGATGCCAACGTCGAGACGATGGGCGACTACCTTGAGGACAAGGGCTACGCGATGATCTACGCGTTAAACGGAATGATCGCCGTAAAGCTCGCGCGCGAGCTGCACCCGGCGCTCATTCTGATGGATATCCAGATGCCGGTGATGGACGGCCTCACGGCGATCCGTGCGATCCGCTCCGATCCGCAGTTCGCCGCCACGCCGATCATCGCGCTCACGGCGCTGGCGATGCCGGGCGATCGCGAACGCTGCGTCGCCGCCGGGGCGACCGACTACATGAGCAAACCGGTGAGCCTGAAGGCGCTCGTGGACTTGATCGCCCTGTTGCTGGCGGCGACGACGGGCAAAGGCGGGGCGGGCCACGCGCTCGCGGCGGTGACAACGGAAGCGGGGATCAGACCATGAACGACCTCCCGATTATCCTCGTGGTCGACGATGTGGCGGCCAATCGCGAAACCATCCACGCCTTGCTGCGCGAGGAGAACTACCGGTTTGTCGATGCGGCTGACGGCGCGCAGGCGCTCGCACTCGCGGCGGAATGTCCGCCCGATCTGGTGCTGCTCGATGTGCTCATGCCGGGTCTGAGCGGGTTCGAGGTGTGCCGCCGGCTGCGGGCCGACGCCCGGCTCTGCGACGTGCCCGTGATCATGGTCACGATGCTGGCCGACCGGGCCTCGCGGATCTCGGGGATCGAAGCCGGCGTGGACGGGTTCGTGAGCAAGCCCTATGACCGCGTGGAACTGGTGGCCCGGGCGCACCGGGCGACCCGGCTCAACCGCCACCTGCGGGTGATCGAACAACAGAGCCGCTTCCAGTGGGTCGTCGAACAGGCGCCCGAGGGCTACGTGCTCGTGAATGCAGCCGATGAAATTATCTTCGCCAACGCCCGCGCACGGCTTTGGTTGGCTTTGCCCCCCCACAAGGATGGGGCGAAGCGGGAAACGTTCGCGGCCGCCGCGAGTCGGGGCTATGTCGGCCAGCCGTCGGAAGCGCGGGCCGGTTGGCCCCTCGGCGCTCCGGCGGAATCGGCGGTCCCCCGGCTGCTTGTGCGGCCGGAAACGCCTCAGGCCCGTGCTTTTTTTCTGGAAGCGACCGTCCACGAAAACACGGACGCGCGACTGATCCGGCTCCGCGATGTGACCGAGCGTATCACGACGCGGCGTGACCAGCGTTCGTTTCAGGCGGCGGTTCAGCACAAGCTCCGCACCCCGCTGAACGCGATCCTCGGGCCTCTGAAGGAATTGGCGACCAACCCCGCGAGTCTGCCGCCGGCGGACGTCTCGGCCTTGATCGCGGTGGCGCATGCCGGCGCGGTGCGACTCAACGGGGCCGTCCAGGACGTGCTCCGTTCCGCGGAGGTGTCGCAGTGCCCGCAGTCTGCGGCCACGTTCGCGCTCGACGGGCTCGGACAGCTCGTTTCCGAGGTGGCCGATGGCTTGGACCTCGCGTTCGTCCGCGTCGAGGTTTCCGACGAAGCGACGTCGTGGCGGCTGCCGTGCAGTCGGGAGACGTTGGCGTGGGTGCTGTTTGAGCTGCTGGAGAACGCCCGGAAATTTCATCCGCAGCGCGCTCCGACGGTCGTCGTCAGGGCAGCCGGGGCGGGGGAGGGATGGACGGTTCTGACCACGGCGGACGACGGGCTGGTGCTTTCACCCGAGCAGCTGGCGCAGGCGGGACGACCCTTTTTTCAGGGCGAGAAATATTTTACCGGCGAGACCCCGGGAATGGGCCTCGGGCTGGCCAACGTGTTCGCCCTGCTTTGGCAGTCGGGCGGGTCGTGCCGCGTCCGCAACCGGACGGCGGGACCGGGAGTGTGCGTGGATCTGCTTTGGCCGCGCGAAGGAGACGCCTCCGCGCCGGGGACACGGCATCCGGCGGTGCCCGCCCCCGAAGGATGGCCCGCGTCGGAGAACGGGCCGGCGGGGAACGGCGTCGGTCCGCTCCCGTCCGCAAAACCGGAGCGCGCTTTGCCGTGAAAGCCACCCTGCCCGTCATTCTGGTTGTCGACGACAGCGCCGCGAATCGGGACACGTTGATCGAGCTGCTGGGGGTCGATCACTTCGAACTGCAAGAAGCGGCGGACGGGCCCACGGCGTTGCGCCTGGCGTCCGCCGATCCGCCCGACCTCGTGCTGCTGGATGTGATGATGCCGGGCATGGACGGGTATACCGTGTGCCGCCGCCTGCGGGCCGACGAGCGGTTGGCGGAAGTGCCGGTGATCATGATCACGGCGCTCGATGACCGCACCTCGCGGCTGACGGGAATCGAAGCCGGGGCGGACGATTTTGTCTCGAAGCCCTTTGACCGGCTGGAGCTCCGCGCGCGCGTGCAGACCGTGACGCGGCTGAACCGTTACCGCCGTCTCGCCGAAGCGCAGTCGGCGCTGCGGGAGAGCGAGCTGCGTTTCCGGTCGTTGGCGGAGCAGAGCGACGAGGCGTTTCGGTTCGTAACCCTGCACCCGGAGCGGATCGTCTACGTGAGCCCGGCAACGGAGAAGATCTGGGGATTGCCCGCCGCGAGCTTCATCGAAGATCCGCGCCGATGGATAAAATCGATCCACCTGGACGACCGCACCCGGGTGCAAAACTCCTATGAGGCGTTGTTGGCCCGGCGCATCGATCATTTTGTCGATGAATACCGCGTGGTCCGACCCGACGGCTCGGTGCGTTGGGTGCTCGAAAGCGGCACGCCCATTCGCGACAGCCGCGGCGCCGTGGTGAGCGTGGGCGGGGTGGCACGCGATATCACGGGCCGAAAGGCGGCCGAGGAGGGCATGTTGCGGGCCCAGCGCTTGGAAAACATCGGGATGCTGGCGGCCGGTATCGCCCACGACTTCAACAACGCGCTCGCGCCCCTGCTTCTGGGTTGCTCGGCGCTACGCCAGCAAACCGACGCCCCGGCTTCCGTGCGGATTTTGGATATGATGGAGAAAAGTGTCGATCGGAGTGTGGCGCTCACGCGGCAAATGCTCACGTTCGCCAGCGGTGCGAGCGGGCAGCGGCAACGGCTACAGATACGTCACTTGTTGGAGGAATTGGCCGAACAGGCGGAGGTGACCTTCGACAAAGCCATCCGCGTTCATGCGGTTTTGCCGAAAGATCTCTGGCCGATCCATGCCAATCCCACGCAGATCCACCAAGTGCTGCTCAACCTTTGCGTCAACGCGCGCGACGGCATGCCGGAGGGCGGCGACCTCACGATCACCGCGGCGAACGTCACCCTGGACGCCGTCGCGGCCGAGGCGATCACGGGCGCCCGCGAGGGACGTTTTCTCACGGTGGAAGTGCGGGATACCGGCACCGGCATCGCCCCGGACGTCTTGGCCCGCATCTGGGAGCCTTTCTTTACCACCAAAGGAGAAGGCAAGGGCACGGGCCTGGGACTCTCGACCGTGAACGGAATTTTGCAGCAGCACCAAGGATTCGTGACGGTCACCACCGCCCCGCTCGGCGGCACGGCCTTCACGATCTATCTGCCGGCGAACGAGCCGGCCGCCCAACCGTCGCGATAGCCACCGCCATGGCCGCGAAATTTCAGGACTATTATGTCACACTGGGCGTCGCGCGGACCGCTTCGGCCGACGAAATCAAGCAGGCGTTTCGCGCGCTCGCCCGTCTCTACCATCCGGATGTGGCCAAGAACAAGGTGACCGGGGAAGTGAAGTTCAAAGAGATCAACGAGGCCTATGAAGTCCTCGGCGATCCGGAGAAGCGCCGGCGTTACGACGAACTCGGACCGGACGGGACGGACGGCGGCGCGGATTTCCGCGGCGGCGGCTTCCGCCCGCGCGCCGGGTCCGGCCCGCAGGACTACGAGTTTGGCGGCACCGGATTCAGCGATTTCTTCGAATCGTTTTTCGGCGGACGCGGGGCGGCGGGGGGCGCGCGCGGCGAGCCGTTTCTCCGCACGGGCGACGATGTCGAAGCGGACCTTTTGGTCACCTTGGAGGAGGCCCTGCATGGCTCCACCCGCAAGGTGACGCTGCGCCGGCCGGGCGCCGGCGGGGAGAAGGACCGCACCGATACCTATCAGGTAAAAATTCCCGCCGGCGTGCGCCAAGGCCAGCGCATCCGGCTCGCGGGCCAGGGCACGTCGGGCCACGGCGGCGCGCCCACGGGCGACCTTTACCTCCGCGTGCAGCTGGCGCGCCATCCCGATTTCAGCGTGCAGGGCGCCGACCTCCACTGTGAACTTGATCTCGCGCCGTGGGAAGCGGTGCTCGGCGTGCAGGTGAAGATTCCCACGCTGGGCGGCCTGGTCTCGCTGCGCGTGGCCCCCGGCACGGCGGCGGGCATTCAGCTCCGGCTGCGGGGCCTCGGACTGCCCCGGGACGACGGCACGCGGGGCGATGTGTATGCCACGGTGCGGCTCCGGACGCCGACGCCGGTGACCGGGGAGGAACGGGTGCTGTGGGAGAAACTTTCCGTGATCTCGAAATTCAAACCCAGGAGTGAAAACCATGAATAGCCCAGAATCGCCGGAGAGTTATCGTCTGCTGTTGGTGGCCGAACCGGATCCCGGTCCGCCGCGGCACTCGCTCGAAACCGCGGCGGCGCTCTGCGGCATTCATCCGGAGATGCTGCGCTACTATTGCCGGCTCGGTCTCCTCGGCGAAGCGCGGGCCCGCCCGGGCGCGGCGCTGGAGTTCGACGACGATGCGCTCTATGAACTGACGCAGTTCGAACGCTATCGTCGGCATCACGGCGTCGACCGGCAGACGATGCGGCTCATCTGCGCGCTCCGCCGCGAGGTCGAGCGGTTGCAGGACGAAGTGCGTTTTCTGCGCGGCCCGTGAGGCGGCGCGGCGACCCGACGCACCGCCCCGCCATGCCCTCCGCACCCGCACCCGACTTGGCGTCCCTCGCCCGCAGCCCCGTGGCTCCCGGCAAGGGCCTGCTCGCGATCGACGAGAGCTTTCCCGCGATCGGCAAACGTTTCGCCGCGCTCGGGCTGGCCTCGGCCGAGGAAAGCCGTCGATCCTGCCGCGAGTTTCTCGTGACGGCACCCGGACCGGGCGAATGCGTGAGCGGCGTGATCTTGCACGACGAGACCCTCCGCCAATTTTCCTCCGCCGGCCCGCCCTTTCCGGAGATGCTCGCGCGGCAAGGCATCATCCCGGGGATCAAGGTCGACCTGGGCGCGGTGGCGCCGGCGAATTTTCCCGGCGAGAAAATCACCGCCGTGCTCGATGGCTTGCGCGAGCGGCTTTCCGGCTACCGCGACCTCGGGGCACGGTTTACGAAGTGGCGCGCGGTCTTCGCGGTCGCCGCGCTGGCGCTCCCGACCGCCGCCTGCGTCGCGGCCAACGCCCGTCAGCTCGCGCTCTTCGCCGCGCTCAGTCAGGAAGCCGGGCTGGTGCCGATCGTGGAGCCGGAGATTCTCATGGAGGGAGATCACCCGCTCGGTCGCTGCGAGGAGGCGATGCACACGGTTCTCGAAGCGGTGTTCGCGGCGCCGGCCGAGCACCGCGTGAGCCTCGGGAGCCTGCTCCTGAAAACCGCGATGGTGCTGCCCGGCACCGCGTCGCGGACGGGCGTTGCCGACGAGGAGATCGCCGCCCACACGCTGCGCTGCCTGCGCCGCGCCGTGCCCGCCGCCGTGCCGGGCATCTTGTTTCTTTCCGGTGGCCAAAGCCCCGCCGAAGCGACCGCGCGACTGGGTGCGATCCACCGCGCGGGCACCGGGCCGTGGCCGTTGACGTATTCGTTCGGCCGGGCCCTGCTGGCGGCGGCGCTGTGCGCGTGGGGCGGACATCCGGAGAACAAAATCCCCGCGCAGCGGGCGCTGGTGGCGGCGGTGCGGGAGAATAGCCGCGTCGTAGGGTTAGTCCCCATAGCGACGGCTCCGGGTGAGGTGTAACGTCGCCCATCCCCATCCCGGGGACCCGTTGGCCGCCACGTAGGCGGCGAAAATTACCACGCATATGAACACCATCGAAATCAAGGGCGGCTGGAACATCACCAAGGGCAAGTTGAAGCAGAAATGGGCCTCTTTGACAGACGACGACCTCCTCTTCGTCGACGGCAAACACGACGAACTGCTCGGGCGCATCCAAAAACGCACCGGGGAAACGCGCGAGGCGGTGGAGAAAGCCATCAAGGAAGCGTCTGAAAGCATCCGCAGCATCTGAGTCCGTTTTGCCTCATCAGCCCGGCGGCGGAGGCATCCAACCCACATCATTATGAAAGATCCCGTCTACAAACTCATCGAACTTACCGGCACTTCAGCCTCCTCCATGGAGGACGCCGTTTCGAAGGCGATCCACCAGGCCCACCGCACCGTCAAACATCTCAGCTGGTTTCAGGTTGTGGAAACCCGGGGCAATATCACGAAAGGGAAGATCAACCATTGGCAGGTAACGATCAAGGTCGGGTTCGCCATCGAGGAATGAACGTCTCGCCGTCGCAACCAAGCGAGGTTGTCGCGCAGCGATCTAACGGATCGCTGCCCGCTTCGGCAATCACCCCGCACGCGAGGAACCTTGTCCTCACGTCGGGACTCGGGCCCACGCATGCGCGCGCGTCGCCGACGGAGCCGATGCGGCCGATGCCGGCGCCCGGTGACTCCATGCGGCCGGATTCCTACGGCATGACCGAGCCGTCGGGGACCACTTCCGCTTCCGAAGCGGCCCGCTCCCGGCGAATCTTCGTCGTGGACGACGATGCGTGCGTCCGGCAGGTCATGGCTCTGGTGCTCCGGCGTGCCGGTTATTCGGTGGAGTGCGCGGACGACGGGGAAGCCGCTTGGGAGGCACTCGCGACCGAGACGTTCGCTTTGTTGATCACCGACCACGAAATGCCGCGGCTATGCGGATTGGATCTGATTCGCCGCATCCGGGTCGCCGCGATCCCTTTGCCGGCGATTCTGATTTCGGGAAATTTCCCGTGGAGTGCCCCGGACTTGCCGGCACTGCTTCCTCCCGGCGCGGCGCTGCCGAAGCCTTTCCTGCGGGACGAACTTCTGAAACGGGTCCGGTTGTTTTTGGACCCGCCGGACTGCGGCGGCCGAGCGCCGGCACCGTGCTGAAGGTCGCGGGTTCTCGCTATCTCCGGCGGACAGAGGGCTCGATGGTTCGGCGGCGAAAGGATTCAACGGCGTGCGAGGTGGAGCGGGGCGCATCTGCCGGCTCGAGTCGTGTGGCGGCTGCTGCGCAACACAACTCTCCGGGTTGGCGGTGATATTTTCGATTTGGCCGAACGACCATAATTTCCCCAAGCAAGATGGTAGGCGGCCGATCGGGAAAGCTTCCTGCCCGGCCTCATGGCCGGTGCTCCCCTGCGGGAAGCGACGGCGTGCCGCTACCTGGCCGAACTTCCGGCCGTTCAGTGCCAGCTTCAGAATCTCGCGCGCCTCAAGAAATCGAACGCCGCGAAATTCCAGGCGCAGGCCGATGGACTCCGGCGGCATTTCGGCGCCTGATCGGCCCGAGACGTTCGCCGCGCGGCGAAACGCGGTGTTGGTTTATTTTTTCGCGGATAGGGCCGGTATTCCCGGGTGCGGTTGCGTCAAAATAAACCGAAGCGGGCGAACCGCCGGGGGCGGAGAAAACGGGCCTCCTGGCTACGGACGGGGCGGTGCTAACCTGCATTCGTCACACCTCCGAGTGGCGGATGAATGCAGGCTAAGGGCCTGCAATTGAGAGACGATGAGCGAAACCAAGGTTGGCCGGTCTGGGCACGGGGCAACGTCACCTCGATTTGCGCCAAGCCATCTCGGTCGCACCGACGCGTCCCGGCCCGCTTAATTTCACTGCGGGGTGGATTTATCGGTCGTGGTGACAGCGGGGGCACAGCCGATAACATCGGCGCCCGGGTCCTCGATCCCGCCGAACGCAATCGCGTCGTCGTAGATTTCCCGGAATCCGGGAGTTTTATGTTACGTGGCGCGGTCGGCGGCGATAGGAGGTATTTACCCCATAAGGTGTTTCTCGCTATCACGGTTACATGGAGCACAAAAAATGAAACGGTAACGAGTCTCGTCTTCCCCGGAGTGACGCTGTTTGATGCAAAATTATTCGGCGCCATCCCCCACGTCCCTGCTAGCTCCTGCAGAATCCCTATCCCTATGAAAGACCCCGCGATCAGCCCCGCCAAAGCATCCCCGTCCGCCCACGCGCGATCAGGCAACGGTGCTTCCGGGCGATTGACCAAAGGGCGCAAGGTGCGCGCGGGGCGGGGTGCTCCGGCGTTTCCTGCGCCGGATTCCGCGGAGACGAGGTCGCTGCAACTGCTCAGGGTGGTGAGAGCTTTTCGCGACGGTGATTTTTCGGTGCGCCTGCCGGTGGATTGGGAAGGAACCGAGGGACGGATTGCGGAGGCTTTCAACCAAGCCCTGGCGCACGAGGATCGCATCGCGCAGGAGGTGACCCGGTTGAGCCTCACCGTCGGCAAGGAGGGGCGGCTTCAGCAACGTATGTCCGTGCCGGGGGCCATCGGCGGGTGGGCGCACAAGGTCGATTCGTTGAACACCCTGCTCGACGATCTGGTGCGGCCGACCACCGAAGTGGCGCGCACGATCGGCGCGGTCGCCAAGGGCGATCTCGGGCAGTCCATGGAGCTGGAGGTGGACGGTCGCGCGCTCCGGGGCGAGTTCCTGCGCTCGGCGAAATTGGTCAATACCATGATCGAGCAACTTTCGGTTTTCACCTCGGAGGTCACGCGCGTGGCGCGCGAGGTCGGCACCGAGGGCAAACTCGGCGGCCAGGCGAAGGTGAAGGGTGTGTCGGGCGTCTGGAAGGATCTCACCGACTCGGTCAACCAGATGGCCGGCAATCTGACCGCGCAGGTGCGCAACATCGCCGAGGTCACCATCGCGGTCGCGAATGGCGATTTGTCGAAAAAGATCACGGTCGATGTGCGGGGCGAGATTTTGCAGTTGAAGGAAGCCACGAACACGATGGTCGAGCAATTGCGTTCGTTCGCCTCGGAGGTCACGCGCGTGGCGCGCGAGGTCGGCACGGACGGGCGTCTGGGCGGGCAGGCCGTGGTGCCGGGTGTCGCCGGCACGTGGAAGGATCTGACGGACTCCGTGAACGCGATGGCGACCAACCTCACCGCGCAGGTGCGCAACATCGCGACCGTGACCACCGCCGTGGCGCGCGGCGATCTGTCGCGCAAGATCACCGTCGATGTGAAGGGCGAGATTCTCGAGCTGAAGGAAACCATCAACACGATGGTCGACCAGCTCAACGGCTTCGCCTCGGAGGTGACCCGCGTCGCGCGCGAGGTCGGCACCGAAGGCAAGCTCGGCGGCCAGGCGCTGGTGGGCGGCGTGGCCGGCACGTGGAAGGATCTCACCGACTCGGTGAACTCGATGGCGTCGAACCTCACCGGGCAG
>ENA-ORBV01006416-ORBV01006416.1-microbial-mat-metagenome-genome-assembly--contig:-NODE-6416-length-20773-cov-44.794163_pt1 | contig 20773 bp, 17 predicted proteins | sample MGYA00237777_ERZ505514 | MGnify/ENA primary metagenome ERZ505514 (study PRJEB26160, sample SAMN06269048) | microbial mat metagenome | isolation source: Oligotrophic lake microbial mat | place... | reverse complement strand
ACACCGGATAGTGGAACATCGCCTCGGGGATTCCGAGATTGGCGGTCTTGCCGTTCAGCTGGAATGTGAAATCGTCGATCTTGCGGATCGCGCTCGCATCCCAGAGACGCACCGACGTCTTCTTCTTCTGGGTCTTCGGGTCGATCTCCTCGAGTTCGTAGCTGTCGAGGATGAAGGCCCGCAGCAATCCGATCGTCGACGAACCCGTCGCCGGATCGAGCAGCCGCTTCAGATTCCACATCGCGTCATCGGCCGTGAACGCGCGGCCGCTGCGCCATTTCACATCGCGGCGCAGATGCATGGTCCAGGATCTGAGATCGGCGCTGGCTTCCCACTTCTCGACCAGGTTCGGACGCGTGACGTTGTCGATGCCGGTGACGGTCAGATACTCGACGACCTGGCGAGCGGCGTTTGCACGCTCGATCCAGGAATACGTCGCCGGGTTGGACAAGTCCTGGACGCGCATGCCGAAACGAACCGTCCCGCCCTTGCGCGGCGCGCCCTGAGCCAAGGCGGGCGCCGGCAAACCAGCCAGCCCGTACGCGGTCGTCGCGCTCACGCCCAATAGCGTGGCGACGCGGAGGAACTCGCGGCGCTCCATCTTGCCGTCGGCCATCTCGCGGCCAGCGGCAGTGATCACTGGGTGAAGTTTGTCAGACATGAAATCTCTCTCCCTCACGTGTTGATCGAGCCGTTCGCCTGAGCGTCCCCGGCTTCTGGGATGACCCTACGCGTTCGACGCGCCCGGCCACAAGTTGCACGTGGCGCTAGGGACGCGGCCCAGCCTCGGGACCTCACGCCGGCCCGGGGTCCGAGACAATCGTGCCCCTGCCTTTGCCTGGAAGAAGATTTCGATTTTGCGCGGCACAGGCGTCATGATCCCGCTTGCAGCCAAGAGTCGATCACCCATGGAAAACGCCTCGCCTCCGCCTTCCGCCCGCGGTCGTTCTCGGCCGCGCGCCGGGCGCACCACAGGTCCCGCCAATGCGCCGCTCCCGCGCCTCGCCAATCGCTGGGCGCCGATCGAGATCCTGTCGGGCGCGCAGCTCGAGCGCATCGTCGATGCCGCGTTCGCCGTGCTCCAGGAGGCTGGGTTGGAGATCCGCAGCGCGCGGGCGCGCGAACTCTATCGCCGTCACGGCGCGACGATCGACGAGGAGACCCAGATCGTACGCATCGGACGCGATGTCGCCGAGGCCTTTCTCGCGCATGCGCCAGAGCGCTTCGTGCTGCGTGCGCGCAATCCCGATCGCGACCTGCATGTCGGCGGCAACATCGTGAATTTCGGGCCGGTGAACGGCGCGCCGCATATCAGCGATCTGGAGCGCGGCCGGCGCTACGGCGACCTCGATGCCTTCCGGGACATCCTGAAGATCACGCAGACTCTGGGCATCCTGCATTGGCAGGGCGGGGTCGTGGTCGAGCCAGTCGATCAGCCCGTGCCGGTACGACATCTCGAGATGTATCGCGCGCATATCGAATTGTCGGACCTCGTCTGGGCCGCACGCGGGGTCGGCGGCATACAGGCCAGCGACGCGATCGCGATGTCGGCGATCGAACATGGCGTGAGCGTCGAGGCGCTCGGCGCCCGTCCGACGCTGATGTCCGTGACCAACGTCAATTCGCCTCGCCGCGTCGACGAAGAGATTCTCGACAACGTCATGATCATGGCCACACATGGCCAATGCGTGGTGATCACGCCGTTCACGCTGATGGGCGCGATGGCGCCGGTGACGCTGGCCGGCGCGCTGGTGCAGGCGACCGCCGAGGCGCTGGGCATCATCGTGCTCTGTCAGATGATCCGCCCCGGCGCGCCCTGCGTGCTCGGCGGCTTCACCTCGAACGTCGACATGCGCACGGGCTCTCCCGCCTTCGGCACGCCGGAATACGTGAACGCAGCGCTGGCGACGGCGCAGATCGCGCGCCGCTTCAAGCTGCCCGTGCGCACCAGCGCGGTGAACGCCAGCCCCTGCGTCGATGCGCAAGCGACCTACGAGACCGCGTTCTCGCTCTGGGCCGGCATCATGAGTCACAGCCATCTGATCAACCATGCGGCCGGGTGGCTCGAGGGCGGGCTCTCGGCCTCACTCGAGAAGATCATCGTCGATGCCGAGCTGCTGCGCGGCTGGGCCGAGATCCTCAAGCCGATCGAGTTCAGCGACGACGACATCGGGCTCGAGGCGATCAAGGCCGTGCCACCCGGCGGACATTTCTTCGGCGCGCCGCATACGATCGCGCGCTACGAGAATGCTTTCTATCGCCCGCTGCTCTCGGATTGGTCAAACTACGAGAATTGGCGCGACGCTGGCGCGAAGACCGCCACCGATCGCGCCGCCGAGATATGGCAAAAGACGAAGGCGGCCTATGTCGCCCCACCGCTCGACCCGGCCGTGCGCGAGGCGATCGACGCCTATGTCGCGCGGCGCAAAGCGGAGATCGTCCCGTGAGCAGCGTCACGTCGCACCGCCCTGGCGAGCGTTGCGCCGGGGTGGTGAGGCGCACTACTCGATGACTGCGTCGATCGCCAATGCGCGCATGTACGCCGTGGCGCCCGCCGCGGAGGAGGCATGGCGCGCGCTGCTCGAGCATATCGCCAGCGAAGCCGACATGCCGCTCACCTACCTGCCCTACCCCGCGCCGCAACCGCTCGAACAACTCTGGTCGCGCGCCGATCTCGGCGCGGTCCTGATGTGCGGCTATCCGATCGCGCTGCGCCTGGCGGATGGCCTGCGGCTGGAATCGAGCGATCCGATCAGCTCGGTCGGGAAGCTGCTATCCAACGATCGTGTCATCGACGATACGAGCGTGAGCCGGCGTCACGCGGCGATCGTGAACTATCCGGATGAAGTCTGGCTGTACGACCTCGACAGCACGCAGGGGACCATGGTCGACGGTCGTCCCGTCGTCGGACGTGTGTTTCTCGATGGCGTCCACCAGGTCGTGTTCGGCAAGGTGCACGCCGAAGTCGCGTCGCGCACCGATCTGCTGGTTTGACATTACGGAGCGGTTGCACATGGCGATAACCAATCATGATCGGGTCGGCAAGGCGCTCGATCTGCTCAAGACGGGACTAGCACCTTTCGTTGGGCGCGAGATCAAAGCGGCCATTCACGCCAACACCATCTCTCTGGAGAAGGTGCGCGGCTTCGCCGAGGATCCGATCCTCGGCAAGAAGTCCATCGAGGAATGGGACGCTGCGGGCCTACTCAAGTTGATGTCGGACACTTGGAATGACGTGTTCAGGAAGATACTGGGCTACTCCGAACGCAGTCTGGTGTCGGAAATCCGCGAATGGCGCAACAAGTGGGCTCACCAGCAGCCTTTCTCCGGCGACGATGCGTATCGCGCTCTGGATTCCACCGGTCGCCTGCTAACCGCTATTTCGGCTCCGCAAGCTGACGAAGTGGAGAAAGCCAAGATGGAATTGCTGCGCGTGCGCTTCGACGAGCAGGCGCGTGGCGAGAAGCGCAAGGCCGCGGGGACGACCATCGAAAGCGGCGTCGGGGGCGGCCTCAAGCCTTGGCGCGAGGTGGTGACGCCCATGAAGATGTGGCAACGGGCCGCTACCAGCAGGCCGAATTCGCCGCCGATTTGTGGCAGGTGCATATCGGCGAAGGCGCGGTCGAATACCGAAAGCCGGTGGAGTTTTTCCGTCGGACCTACTTGACCGAGAGCCTGACGAACATGCTGATCGGCGCGGTCAGGCGACTGACCGTCGGCGGCGGCGACCCGGTTGTCCAACTGCAGACCAACTTCGGTGGCGGCAAAACGCACTCGATGCTGGCGCTGTATCACCTGTTTTCCGGAATCGCGCCGACCGAGCTCTCAGGCATCGACGCGGTGATGGCAGCCGCTGGCGCCACGAAGATTCCAACGGCCCGGCGAGTGGTGCTGGTGGGCAACAAAATCTCCCCCGGCAACCCATCCACCAAGGCCGATGGCACGGTGGTACGCACGCTTTGGGGTGAGTTGGCCTGGCAGCTTGGCGGCAAGAAAGCCTTCGCGCGCGTGCAGGCAGATGACGAAAAAGCCACCAGCCCGGGCGATGTGCTGCGCGAATTGTTCAATGAGTACGGGCCCTGCCTGATTCTGGTGGATGAGTGGGTCGCCTACGCGCGGCAACTCCATGACCAGAGCGATCTGCCGGCCGGCGGTTTTGAGACGCAATTCACATTCGCGCAGGTGCTGACCGAATCGGCCAAGCTGGCCAAGAACTGTTTGCTGGTTATCAGCCTGCCGGCATCCGACACTGCTGGTTCACCGCACACCCAGGCGGATGACGTGGAAGTCGGCGGTACGCGCGGTCGCGAGGCGCTTGACAGGTTGCGCAATGTGGTCGGTCGTGTTGAATCGTCCTGGCGACCGGCCAGTGCAGAAGAAGGGTTCGAGATCGTGCGCCGGCGGCTGTTCCAACCCCTTTCCGACCCAGCGCAGTTCAAGGACCGGGATGTGGTGGCGCGCGCATTTGCCGAGTTCTATCGCTCGCAGCAAGCCGAGTTTCCGCCGGAGTGCCGCGAGTCCGACTACGAGCAGCGGATCAAGGCGGCGTACCCGATCCATCCGGAAATCTTCGACCGGCTCTACACGGACTGGTCCACGCTGGTCAAGTTCCAGCGCACGCGCGGCGTGCTGCGGCTGATGGCGGCGGTGATCCACAGCCTGTGGGAGAAGGGCGACAAGAATCCGCTCATCCTGCCTTCCACAATCCCGATTGACGACGGGCGGGTGCAGTCGGAGCTGACGCGTTATCTCTCCGATAACTGGGCGCCGATCATCGAGAAGGACGTGGACGGTCCTGGCTCGCTGCCCATGAAGATCGACAGCGAGGTGCCGAACCTGGGCAAGTTGCACGCGACGCGGCGCGTGGCGCGCACCATCTACCTCGGCTCGGCGCCGACGGCTTCCGCGGCACACCGGGGCATTGAAGACCGGCGTGTCAAGCTCGGCTGCGTGATGCCGGGCGAGTCGGCGGCGGTGTTCGGCGACGCGCTGCGGCGGCTGGCGGCGGCGGCGACCTATCTCTATCAGGACGGCCCGCGCACCTGGTATGCGACCCAGCCCACCGTGACCAAGTTGGCGGAGGACCGCGCCGAGCAGCTCAAGCGCGACCCGGAAACGGTGGCGAATGAACTGGACGCGCGGCTGCGCGCCGATCTCAGGAAGACCGGCGACTTCTCGCGCATCCATCCACTGCCGCGCTCGGGCGCGGACGTGCCGGATGATCTCGACGCGCGCCTCGTGGTGCTGCCGTCGGAGCATCCGTACAGCAAAGAGGGCGAGAGCGCCGCCGAGGTCGCCGCGAAGACGATCCTGGAGTCGCGCGGCAACACCCCGCGTCTCTACCGCAACACGTTGGTGTTCCTCGCGGCCGACAAGGTGCGGATGCAGGATCTCGACGAGGCACTGCGCAAGTACCTCGCGTGGGCCTCCATACTGGCGGAGAAGGAGCACCTCAACCTCGACCCGCATCAGGTGCGCCAGGCTGAGACGCAGAAGCAGGCCGCGGATGGTGCGGTGACCGCGCGACTGCCGGAGACCTACCAGTGGGTGCTGGTGCCGGAGCAGCCGACTCCGCAAGCGGCGGTGACTTGGACGGCGGTGAAGCTGTCCGGAAGCGATGCGCTGGCGGTACGGGCGAGCAAGCGGCTGCGCAGCGAAGAGCTGCTGTTGACGAGCGTGGGCTCGACGATCGTGCGCAAGCACTTGGACGCAGTGCCGCTGTGGTGCGGAGAGCACGTGGCTGTCAGAGAGCTCGTCGAGCACTTCGCGCGCTACAACTATCTGCCGCGCCTAGCCAGGCCGGAGGTGCTGACGGAGGCGCTTCGGGACGGCGTCGGCCTCCTGACATGGTCGTCGGACTCGTTCGCCTACGCGGAGAGCTTCGATGAGGCGGCCGGCCGCTACCGCGGCCTTCGCGGCGCCCAGATGGTCAGCGTCTCGGCAGAGAGCTCATCGCTCATCGTGAAGCCCGATGTCGCGCGGCGACAGATGGACGCCGAGGTTCCAACCACGACGGGCGTGGGAAACGGGGCGAACGGAGGGGCGGAAGGCGGAGGAACAGCAACGGGCGGAGCGACGCCCGAGCCAACGGTCGTTGGGGGCAACGGCGAGCCGCCTGGGCGTGCTCCCTTGCTGAGGCGGTATCACGGAACAGTCATTCTCGACTCCGCTCGCGTTGGAAGAGATGCCAGCCGCATTGCCGACGAGGTGATCGCGCACCTGGTGGGCCAGATCGGGGCCAAGGTCACGGTCACGCTCGAGATCGAGGCATCCATCCCCAGCGGCGCATCCGACCAGATCGTCCGCACGGTGACGGAGAACAGCAGGTCGCTGCGGTTCGAGAGTCATGAGTTTGAGAGGGAGTAGTGGGCTTGCCCGTGACGACCGAGGAAGTCCCCGAGCGATGATGTCCGCGTCAGGCGATACTGATCGAAGACGAAGGCACGGGCTCGCTGACGAGGCGCCGAGAAGTCGATCGCAGACTGCTTCAAGTTCCGCAACAAGATCGGCTCCGACATCGCCGTCGAGGCGCTGCGAATGTACCGCTCTCGCCATAAGTAGGTCCTGAACGCGCTCATGCGGTTCGCCAAGGTCAATCGGGTCGAATCGATCATGAAACCTGCGTCGAGGCGACGCTCGCATGACGCAGCCTCCACGGAATGTCGCCACATCAGTTCATCAGCGACTCAAGAACGCCGCAGATCGCTCGGACGACCTTCCATAGCACCAGGACGCGCCCAGCCCAATGCGCAATGAAACGCGGCGGAAACGGCCAGAAAGGGACGGAAGGACGCCTGTCGCGCGGTCGAGGTCCACGCGGCTCCGGGTTGTGAAGGCCACGACGAACCGTGCGGGTTCCGATGCGGCAACACCCCAAGCCGCGCAGCCTTGTGAGCGCAGGAGCGAATGTGCGCCCGGAGGGCACGACCGCAGGGCGCAAGCCAGTGACGACGCAGTCCCGGCGAATGCCGGGCCTCCGAAGTGGATCCAAGGCGAATTCGAACCCCGGGCGATCGTCTACTTCCTCGAGGACTTCTTCGGCTTCTTCGCGACCTTCTTCTTGACCGACTTCTTGGCCGCCTTCTTGGTCGCGGCGTCTGGCTCGCCGCGTGCGGCAGCGACGGCGGCCTCGGCAGCGGAGATGGTCCGCAGGTCGGCCGCGTGCGAGCGCTGGAAGGTCTGGATGTCGTTGAACTTGCCGCCGGCGTCGCGGACGGCGTAGAGCTTTGTTCCGGTGCTGGAGCGGTGGGTGGTTCGTCGTGGCATGGGTCGATCCTGCTTCGCGGCGACTGTCATTTGAGCGCTTCGTCGAACGTTCGACGCCGATACCCCGGCCGGGGCGCGTGGTCGGAGGCCTCCGAGCCGTCCGTCGTGTCGCCGAACGACGACGGTGGCGAGCAGACTACCGCGAGAACAGAGTCGCCGCCGCGCCCGCCTCTCGGGCCGGGTGGGTGAGTTCTCTTCGGACTGCCCCTTGCGTCTCGACGGGCGCGCGGGAAGATGCCCGGGTTTCGTCGGGAGAGTTGGAGAGAGGACGTCGCCCATCATCGAGTGCGATCGATGTCGGGACTGGGAGGTCTTCGATGGCAACCGCAGAGCAGCTCCTGATGCTGAAGGGTGGCGACCTGGTCAGTCTCGGTCCCGAGGCGACCGTCAGCGACGCCGTCGCCCTGATGCACGCACGACACATCGGCTCGATTCTGGTCGTGCGCGCGGGGGAGATCGCGGGGATCTTCACCGAGCGCGACCTGCTCGAGCGCGTCGTCGCCTGCGAACAGGATCCGCATCAGGTGCGGCTGGCCGAGGTCATGACCAGCCCCGTCGCGTGCGCGGCCCCGCATACATCGCTCGATGAGATCCGACTGCTGATGCGGGAGCGGTTCCTCCGGCACATCCCGGTCATCGACGGCGCGCAGCCCGTTGGAATGATCTCGATGGGCGATCTCAATCGGGCGGAGGCACTGGTCGAGGAGCGATCGATCGTCTGGTTCGGCGTGGCCTCGGTCGTCGTCGCGGGGTGAGGCCATGCATACCTCGGTACGACACCTCGGTCACGAAATGGCTCCGCTACCATCGCCCCGTGGAAGTTCGACCCGTCCATCTCGAACTCAAGCGCGACGAGTCGCTCACCGTCGACTGGTCCGATGGCGTTCGCAGCGTCTATTCGATTGCCCATCTGCGGCGCTTCTCTCCCTCCGCAGACGCTCGTCATCTGCGCGAGCAGATGGCCAGCAATCCGCTCACCGTGCTGCCTCCTTCGCGGGGCGACGGGGGCCCCTTGCGGGCCCTCGACATCGAACGAGTGGGCCACTACGCCGTTCGCATCCGCTTCTCCGACGGCCACGACACCGGAATCTATTCCTGGCCGTACCTTCGCAGCATCGATCCGGCCCTGCCGGCGACGCCCGCGCCTCATGATCGGCGTTCCTGATGCGAGTCGCCCTGATTGCCGATGAGGTTCTTCTTCACCGCGAGCAGGCGTCCCTCAACCGCCAATGCATCGCCCTGCTCGACGCAGGCGTGCAGCTCGTGCGGATGGTCCCGTCGACCTTCGATCCTCTCGGAGCGAACCCGCTCGAACGCGAGCTGGGCCTGGTGCCGCGCATCTCATACTCGAAGGGTGGACCAATCTGGCTCCGCCCGTCGCGCCGCGCCGCCCTTCTCTATGAGCTCGATCGGCATGCTCCCGACGTGATCCACGCCAGCGGAGCGTCGACCTTTGCGCTTGCGTCGGATCTCGCCCGGACCCTGGATCGCCCACTCGTGCTCCAGGCATGGTCGAGCGCCGACGTCGCCGCAGTTCCACGCCACACTCGCACGACCCCCGCCATCGCCTGCGTGGCCCCGACCGCTCCGCTGGCAGCCCTGCTCGGGACTCGAGTCGACCCTGCCATCGTGCATCACATCGCAATCGGGGTGGCGGTGCCACCGCAGCTCGCAGTCGACGCGCCCGCCTCCGACACCGGAGTGGATCTCGTGGTGCTCACCGAGGGGCTCGATCCGGAGTCGACGGACCTTTGCTTCGCCGGGCTGCAGCGCGCCATCGCCCAACATGCCGAACTCCACGCAGTCATCGAGATCAGAGGACCACGGAGCCACGACACCTGGCGGAGCCTTCGCCGTCACGGGCTCCTCGAGCTCACCACCTCGATTGCCGACGCGGCGCCGCTGCGGCAACTCGTCCTCTGCTGCCATGTCGTGGTGACTCCCGAGCGGGCCGGAGTGGTGCGCGGCCTGGTGCTCGAGGCGATGGCCGCCGGCATCACCGTGATCGCCCGCGCCGATTCGATGCTCGACATGATCGAGCCCGAGCGCACTGCCATCGTGGTGGGGAGCGCCGGACCGTCCGATGGGGGTGGCGCCCCCTCCGCCGAGCGGTGGCAGGTCGCCTTCGAGCGGGCGCTTGGGAGTGGCGAGGATGTCGAAGCGATCGCCCGGGGGGGCCGGGCGCTGATCGAGCGGCAGCACCGCTCCTGCGATCACGCGGAACGACTCATCGATCTGTACGAGCGCATCGGGGGGCCGGAGGCCCTGCCGTTCCCGGGCGCGGTTCGCCCCGACTGATCTCCGCGGCTCGACGATTTCTTCACGAGATGGACTGAACTGCCCTCCGGGTGCCGACGTACCAGTGCCATCACTTCGATGGCCCTCTCTCCTCTGCTCCGCCGAGCTTCAAACCTCGGCGGAGCATTCTCGTGTACCGGCGCCGCCGCGCTCTGGAAGGCTCGCTCGGTTCGATCAAAGGCCGATCCCTGGCCGCCCGCGCCGTCGCGGGCTTGACCACCCGTTGCCGCGACGGTCCAATCTGACGGAGTTCTCGGCCGCCTCGTGGATCGAAGCAACCGAGATGGTTCCGGTGGGTCTGGTCCCGCCGGCCGACACGACTATCGACGCTCGCTCTTGCGAGTTCCTCGGTTGGCCCGAGGCAGGATTTCAAAAGGATCGACACCATGAAGAAGACACTTTTCGGCTGCGGCCTCGCGTTTGTCGCCAGCACTCTCCTCGTCGGCTGCGGTGGCAGCAGCACCACGCCGGACGGTCGGGCCATCAAGGCCAAGCCCGCCGCGGCCGATGGCGAGAAGATCCAGTCGCCCGATCAGGCCGCCAGTGACAGCCTGAAGCAGGACGAAGGCGCCGGCGCCAAGAGGAAGTGATGCGAGCGCCCTCGCGGCGCGTCTGAACCGACTCCGCTGGAACGACCCGAGGCACGCGCCTCGGGTCGTTCTGCATGGAGTCGGCGAGCGGCATGCCTCGCGGCCCGCGAGGCAAATGGAGTCGCTACGCTCCCGGCACCATGAGTTCGCTCCCCGCCTCGGCACCCTTCTCCGTCGACTCGCTCATCAGCCAGCGGGCCCTCGCCATCGACGCCTCCGGCATCCGCCGGGTCTTCGATCTGGGCGCAAAGCTCGCGAATCCGATCAATCTCTCAATCGGACAACCCGACTTCCCAGTGCCCGAGGCGATGAAGGATGCGGCCATCGCCGCAATCCGCGCCGATCGCAACGGGTACACGGTGACGCAGGGTGTTCCCGAGCTGCAGCACGCCATCTGGAACCACCTGAACAGCACGCTCGGCTGGTCGGGTCCGCACGACGACCTGGGGCTGCTGGTCACCTCGGGAACCAGCGGCGCGCTTCTGCTGGCCTTCCTCGCGCTTCTGAATCCCGGTGACGAGGCAATCGCCGCCGACCCCTTCTTCGTGATGTATCCGCAGCTCGGGCCGATCACCGGCGGGCGGGTGGTCCTCTGCGACACCTATCCCGACTTCCGCCTCACCGCCGAGCGGATCGAGGCGAAGATCACGCCGCGCACCAAGCTCGTCCTGCTGAACAGTCCGAGCAATCCCTGCGGCGTGGTGCTCTCGAGCGACGAGATCCGCGACATCGTCGAGCTGTGCCGGCGACGGGGAATCCTGCTGATCTCGGACGAGATCTACGACGAGTTCGTCTACAGCGACGCCCGCGAAGAGGGTCGCTTTCCAACTCCGGCGCGGATGACCGATCAACTGCTCCTGATCCGCGGATTCGGCAAGAGCTACGGCTGCACGGGATGGCGCCTCGGGTACGTCACCGGACCCAGGCGACTGATCCAGGAGATGGCCAAGCTGCAGCAGTACACCTTCGTCTGCGCTCCTTCGATGGCCCAGCTCGGCGTGGCCAAGGCCTTCGACGTCGATCTTGGGCCATTCGTCCGCAACTACGAAACCCGGCGCGATCTGGTGCTCGATGCCTTCAACGGCGTGGCCAATGTCGCCCGACCGGGTGGCGCCTTCTATGCCTTCGTCGAAGTGCCGAGCCGGCTCGGGCTCAGCGCCAGCGACTTCGTCGAGCAGGCCATCGCCAACAGCGTGCTGGTGATCCCCGGAAAGGTCTTCAGCAGGCGCGACACCCATTTCCGCTTGAGCTACGCCGCACCGGAGCCGACCCTTCGCAAGGGACTCGAAATCCTCCGCGGGCTGATGGGGTGACCTAGAAGCCCGCCGGCCCAAACCCGCGAACGCCCGCATGAACGGTCGAACGCAGGTGCGACCCGTCAGGCGCAGGGACGAACCCACGAAGGCAGCTACGAACCGTCGCACGCAGGTCCGAACCCGCAAACGCGAGTACCAACCCGCGAAAGCGAGTGTGCGGCCGAAGGCCGCTACGGAGCGCTCTGACAGCCCAGCCCCACCGCTACGGAGCACTCCAACGCACGAACCCGCGAAAGCGAGTGTGCGGCCGAAGGCCGCTACGGAGCGCTCTAACAGACCGGCCCAGCCGCTACAGAGCGCTCCAACCCACGAACCCTCGAAAGCGAGTGTGCGGCCGAAGGCCGCTACGGAGCGCTCTAACAGACCAGCCCAGCCCCACCGCTACGGAGCGCTCCAACGCACGAACCCGCGAAAGCGAGTGTGCGGCCGAAGGCCGCTACGGAGCGCTCTAACAGACCACCCCAGCCGCTACGGAGCGCTCTGAAAAAACAACACCCCGCTCTGGCGCGAATCGCATCGCACTTACTTCTTCGCCCCACCCTTGCCCGCAGCCGGGGCCTTGGCCGCGGGAGCAGCCTTTCCAGCAGGCGCAGCGGCCTTGCCCGCAGGTGCCTTGCCCGCAGGTGCCTTGCCCGCAGGTGCCTTGCCGCCAGCGGCCTTGCCGCCCGCGGCCGGAGCAGCGGCGTCGCCCTCACCCTCGGCCTTCTTGGGCTTCTTGGTCACGACCGCCTTGATGCTGCGGACCTTGGCGAGTCCGAGCGGCGAGTTCTTGTCGCCGTCGAAGCGGGTCTCGAGCGCGAGCTTCTCGATCCGCTCGGCGCGCTTGAGCACGTTGCGATGCGAGGCGAGGCTTCCGGACTTGGTCTTCAGGCTGCGGTGAATGCTCATGGCTGTCGCTCGAAACGTTCAGGGTCGGGACTGTCCATCGTCCACGAAGTCATTGACTGACGGTTGTTCCGTCCCAGGGTCCAGACAGGGTGGCTCGTCGCGAACGTCGCGACAAGTCCCTCCCTTCGACGGCACTACCGGCGAAACCGTTCGGGATACGCATCCCCGAAGTCGCGGTTGCCGCGGACCTGGTTCTTCCACCGGAGCCCGACGGCACGGATCCGTGCCTCGAGGTCCTTGATCGCCTTGGACTGCCTGTCAGCCTTGTCGGCATACCCAGGCAAGACGATCACTTTGCGAAGTCGGGCATTATTGACTGAGACGGCATGGGCATCAAGGCCGTTGTCCCGCAGGAAATCGACCATCGGCTGGGCCTTGTCGGGCGGAGGATGGGCGAGCACGAAGTAATACCAGCCGTCGCGGCGGGGATCCGGGCCCGCGTCGGTGAGTTCGGAGCCGGCGGACGACCCGGAGGCACTCCGCGACCCAGGCTGAGACGAGCCTGAGAAAGGCCTCCCGTCGGAACTCCCCGCTCCGTCACCGGGGCGAGTCAGGGGATCGTCGAGCCCGCCCGAGGCGTCGGCGATCCGGGCCGCGAGGTCCTCGGCCCGCTCGCCTCGAACGCTCGCGCTGCCGCGGGTGAAGCCCACGATGTAGGCCAGAACGAGTCCTGCGAACACCACGGCGACAGTGACCCAGAGGTAGCCGACGGGAACTCGGACGGTCCGGACCACGCGCGGCCCCATGTCGCCGGGCGGCGGAGCGACCTCGGGTGCCGGAACCGGCGGCCGTGCCGAGAGCGTGGACTTGTCCCGGATGAGTTCATACAGCGGCGGTTGGGTCGATCGACGGGCCATTGGTGTACTTCTGTTGCGAACCGTGGCCCTAGCGCGACGCCGTGGCGATGCCGATGGCCATGGCGCTGGCGACTGCGTAGTGATCCGAGTGACTCAGGCTGATGCGCCACTCGGTGACACCGAGTTCATCGGCCACCTCGAGGCAGCGACCCGAGAGGAGTATCTGCGGTTCTCCCGAAGGCAGGCGCACCACTTCGATGTCGCGCCAGCCGATGCCATCGCTCCAACCCGTCCCAAGCGACTTGAGCACCGCTTCCTTCGCCGCGAAACGCGCCGCGTAGCGCTCGACCCGCTGCCGCTGCCCGCTTGCGGCGTAGGCCTGCTCCGCGGGAGTGAAGCAGCGGGAGAGGAACTGCTCGCCATGCTGCTCGATGAGGGCGGAGATCCGGGCGTTCTCCACGATGTCGATGCCGTGGCCGATGATCCGCATGAGCGGATGGTATCGGCGTCTGCAATCGGCGGACCGAACCGGTCCGCGAGATTCGAATCCTCGCCCTCCTTCAGACGGCGGGTGGTCGAGGCGCGCCGTGTCGGAGCCGTCAGGCGGCCACCCGCGTAAGCCGACGTTCCCACGCGGCCAGGAGCGCCACGTGGGCGAGGATCAGGGCTCCCACGGACTGATGGGCCGTCGAGACCACCACACCGAGCGTCGGGAGCGGCGGTTCGCGCCAGACCATCACCGCGGCGAGTGCCGCGAAGCCGAGGACGAACTGGAGTCCGACCATCCCGAGCACCGCCTTGCCGACCTTGGCCAGCTTGGGCTGATCGGGATACAGGCTGATTGACCGAAGCGCAACGATCACCAGAAGCACGGTGACCACCACCGCCATGGTCAGATGGCCGTGCAGCGCCCACGCCGGCGGCTCGTGCCAGGTGCGCAGGTGGCGATAGCAGACGCCCAGCGAAAGGTGCAGCAGAAGCGCCGCCAGCGACACCAACGTCAGGATGCGATCCCGACGGGCGGCGTCGTGCGGCGCCGCGGGGCCGGCGGAAATCCACCGCCAGCTCATCGCCGCAGCCATCACGAAGAGCGTCGAGAAGACCAGTTGACCGAAGACGCCGTGGGCAATTCCCAGCCACGTGTTGGGCCTGAGCGCCTCCCCCGACTCCGCGAGCGTGAAGGTGCCCGTGACCCGCAGCGCTCCCAGCATTCCCTGCACGATGACGATGGCCAGAGCGACGAGCGAGAGCATTCGCAGCCACCTCCGCCCATCGGTGCGCCACACCAGCGCAACCAGAACGATGGTGGTCAGACCGACCAGCATCCCGTAGAGCCGGTGGGCATGCTCGTAGTAGATGCCGCCCTTCATCTCCGAGAGGGGATAGAGCAGCATGTTGTGACCGAAGGAATTCGGCCAGTCGGGAACCGCCAGTCCGGCGCGGAGGCCGGTGACCAGTCCGCCGGACATCAGGAGAAGGAGTGTGGCCGCGACCGCGACCATGGCGAAGACACCAGGCCAGTGGATCAGTCGGGGCGGCGCCGCCGCGGCCGAGGCAGTCGCACTGCGGCTCGCCGCCCTGCCTCCGAGTGCGGCGCCGATGGCCGCGAATACGACCGAGAAGCCGAAGAGCGCAAGCACCCAGCGGGCAGCGACGCCCAGATCAATCGAGTCCTTCGCCCCGAAGAGGCTGCCCACGAGGAGCAGATTCACCGCGGCCGAAATGAGTCCGACCCGCACGCCCTGCGCGAGACTCGAGCGTCCGCCGCCGGTCCGAGCCGCGATGTACCCGGCGAAGCCCAGGGCGAGGGCCATCAGGGCGACGAGGAGCTCACCGACTGCGAGACCCGGGCCCATCATGGTCACGTAGGCGATGGCCCACATGGCCACGGAGGCAGCCCAGCCAATCGTGAGCAGACGCCCGCTCGAACTGGGGCCGCGCACTGTCATCTGGTCGCGATCGGTCCTGATCGTCTCGGTGTTCACGGAACCACTCCTCGCTCTGTCATGCTCATCCTCATGGGTTCTTCGGGCGCTCGCGGGGGCCAGTCGCCTGCGGTGGTTCGTCCCCAGGGCGGATCGGGACGAGTTCATGCGGCTGCTCTACCATCGAGGCCCGTTCGACAACCGATTCCGCTCTGGGTGACAATTTTCACGAAGTGTACGGGCGACGGCGCCGACCACTTCGGCGTGAGGCATGACTCCCCTCTTCCCATCCCGAGATCCTCAGCGTCCGACCGTTCACGGTACGGCGAGCGTCGTCGGCGCCAACGCCATCGGGCTCGACTCGCCGCCGGGCGGATCGCATGGCGGGCGCGGATCAGGGCTCGCTGACCCGGTCGGGTTCGCCGAGGGAGTCGCACGCGATGCGAGTGGCGCGTCGAATGGTCCGGGCCGCATCGCCGACTTCTTCGAACTGACCAAGGCCCGCCTCACCGCGATGGTGCTGGTCACCACCACCGTCGGGTTTCTCCTCGGCGAGCCGGCGGACATCCGCTGGGGCCTGCTGGCGCTCACCGTGATCGGCACGGCATTGACCGCAGCCAGCGCCATGGCCTTGAACCAGGCCCTCGAGGTGGAGCGCGATGCTCGCATGGACCGCACCAAGGATCGCCCGCTTCCGGCGTCGCGGATGACTGTCTCGGCGGCAATTGCCATCGCAGGGGTGCTCGGCATCGCAGGCTTGGTGCTCCTTCTGCAACTGGTCAATCCGCTGGCGTCGATCCTCGCCGGGGCCAACGTCCTGCTCTACGCCTTCGTGTACACGCCGCTCAAGACGCGGACCAGTCTGAACACGATCATCGGCGCCATCACCGGTGGAATCCCGCCGATGATCGGCTGGGTCGCGGCGACCGGCAGGCTCGACCTGGGGGCGTGGCTGCTCGGCGTGATTCTCTTTCTCTGGCAGCTCCCCCACTTCCTGGCGCTCGCCTGGATGTACCGCGAGGATTACGCCCGCGGCGGATTCGTGATGCTTCCGCACATCGATCCCACCGGCTCGCTGACGAGTCGCGTCAGCATTCTCGCGAGTCTCTGCCTGATTCCTGCGGCGCTGATGACGGTGATGGCCGGAATCTCCGGTCCGCTCTTCGCCAGCGTCGCCATCATCCTCGGGCTGATTCTTGCGGGACTTTCGCTGCGACTGCATCGCGATCCAACCGAGCGCCGCGCTCGCAGCCTCTTTCTTGCGAGCCTGCTCTATCTCCCGCTTCTTCTGGGTGTGATGGTGATCGACCACGAGTGGCTGGGCGCGCCTGTGCCCACGAGTCCGGGCGCGAGCGCACCGTGACCAGCAACAGCGACGACACACTCGACGCGACCGAGACCGCGACCCCGCCCACGCGACTCACGCTTCGCGACGGCGGATGGCTGCTGGTCGTGAGCGGTGTTCTCGTCCTCGCGGTTGCCATCTGGGGGCTCGCCGGCGTCTTCACCGGTTCCAGCACAATCGGCGACGGCGTCGACCCCTCGACGTACGGCTTCACTCTCGAACCCAGCGATCTTCGCGGTGGAATCCTCACCGGCAGCGGCAACCCTCGCGACTTCCTTGCGGCCCTCGACACCCCCAGGCGGGCCCCGGCGGCGGAGGTTCCGGAGATCAATCGCAGGCAGCGCGGCAAGTTTCTGGTGAGCACCGATCGGGTGATCGGAGTTGCACTCGGTGGTGAAGCGCGGGCGTATCCGCTGCGGGTGATGAACGCCCACGAGATCGTCAACGACGAGCTCGGCGGAGTGCCCATCGCCGTCACCTACAGCCCGCTCGCCGACAGCGTGGTGGTCTTCGACCGCCGGATTCTTCGGCCCTACTCCACCAACCGGCTCGCGACCTTCGCGGTGAGCGGGCTGGTCTTCGAGTCGAACCTGGTCCTGTACGACCGCGCCGGCGAAGGAGAGTCGAGTCTCTGGAGCCAGATCGGCGCTCGACCCATCGCCGGCCCTGCACTTGCCGGCGGTGAGTCGCTCGTCGTGCTTGCTGGTGTGCAGCTTCTGACCTGGGCGCAGTGGAGCGCGATGCACCCGGCGACCGAGGTCATTCTGCCGGATCCGCGAGCGATTCGACGCTACAAGGAGTTCGACTTCCGCCGCTACTGGCTTGGGGGAACGCCGATGTTTCCGCTGGGGCGAGCCCTTCACGGCCAGACTTCCGGCCAGACTTCCGGCCAGACTTCCGGCGAGCGTTCAGGCGACGCACCGCCGTGGGCCCCGATGACTCGGTTGATCGTCCTCACCCACCACGGCGCAACTCGCGTTCTCACCTTCGAGGAGATCTCGAAGGCGGCGGAGCCGGGCGAGGTCTGGGCGTTCGACCTGAACGGGGCCGCAATCACCCTCACGGTCGATCGCCCGCTTGAGACCGTGCGGGTCGACAGCGACAGGCCGGTCGTGGTGATTCACACCCGGGCCTTCGCGTGGCACGCGACGCGCGACGCCTCGGAGTAGATTCCCCTCGTGCCCCGACTCGCGCTGGCCTCGTGCCGTTCGCTTCCCGATTGGGAACTCGATGATCGAGTCTTCCACCACGCCCTTGCCCGCCGCGGAGTCGACTTCACCGTCCTGCCCTGGGACGCCGAGGTCGACTGGAGCGGCTTCGGCCAGTGTCTGATCCGAACCACCTGGGACTACCACCTGCGACTGCCGGAGTTTCTCGACTGGTGTGGGCGCGTCGCCGAGGTCACGACGCTCGTGCCTCCGCTCGAGGTGATCCGCTGGAACGCCGACAAGCGGTACCTGCGCGACCTCGCGGCACTCGGCGTTCCGATCCTCCCAACCGCGTGGATCGAGAACACCGAATCACTCGCCCGCGGTTCGTGGCGGAGCCCTCTTGCGGGCTGCGACCGCGGCTTCATCAAGCCCTCGGTCGGTGCCACCGCCAGCGACACACTGCGCTTCGCATGCACGGACGCCGGGTTCGCAGACGCGGAAGCGACTCTCGCCTCGATCATCGATCGCGGCATGACGGCGCTGGTGCAGCCTTACGCCGCGTCGGTCGAGAGTGACGGCGAGCGCTCCGCAATCGTCATCGCGGGTCGCATCACCCATGCTGTCCAAAAGACCCCCGTTCCCGGCGACTATCGCGTGCAGAACGACTGGGGCGGCGCCGACGAACCGACGACGCTCACCGACGCCGAGCAGCGCTTCGTGGCCTCCACACTCGCCGCGCTGCACACGATCCGCTCCCGCTGGCCCGATCACGACGCCACGACGCCGCTTCTCGTCGCCCGCGTCGACTGGCTGACCGTCGAGGGAAACCCGGTCCTCAACGAACTGGAGTTGATCGAGCCGTCTCTCTTCTTCCGCCACTCCGCACCGTGCGCGGAGGAACTGGCCGCGCGCTGCGCGAAGTAGGCGGGTCGGCTACCGCCGACGGGTCGTCGGCTTCGCCGACTCATAGGAAGTGCCGCGTGCGCGGCACCTTCCATAGGCCGGAAATGCCGCCGCGGACACGCGTGAACCTCTCACGCTCGCGGGCGGCGACATTTGCGGCGATTCAGTGGGATTGCGCGGATGGAGTCCCCCTGATCTCTCCGCTCGACTCGATCCACCACGCTGGCGAAGCCAGCGCCGTGTCGATCGTGCCGAGCGATGAAAAGGTGCCGCGCACGCGGCACTCCTCAGGAGTCGGCGAAGCCGACGACCCGGTCGGCGCCAGCCGACAAACCGAGTCGGCACAGCGCCGACCGTGGCATCCATTGCAGTCGTGGGCGCTACTTACGAACTTCTCTCGACCCTCCGCCGTCCCCGGCCGGTGAGAGCTCCGAGCGCCAGCAGCACAATCGCCCCCGGCGCCGGAATCGGCGCCTGGCTGAAATAGATGTTGTCGATGGCGACGGTGCCAAATCCAACGAGCCAGACTTCGTCGAAGGCGACGGTACTGGTGAGACCGAGGAAGGAGATTGGCGAGGAACTGAGATACGACGTCTCGTAGATCAGCTCGCCCTGCGAAAAGAGCATGATGCCTCGCGAACCTGGGTAGTGAGCGGCAAAGGCGTGCCGGGGGATGTCGAACACAAGTTGGATGCTCGGTGGCGAGAAGCCATTGTTGATCGCGCCCCATCCATCCAGGTCATAGGCACTCCCGGGCTTCGCGACGTCGTTTCCTCCCATGAACAGCACCCCCAGATGGGAGTACTGGTCATCGAGGATCTGCGCGCTGTCCAGGACGAAGTCGATCGTGTCGGTCTGGCCCGCATCGATGAACCACTGGTCCTGATCGGGATTGAGGTACTTGGTCACCGAGGCGGGCACGGGCCCGCTCAGCGACAGGCCGACGAGGCAGCTCGCGAGCCACTTCGAAGCGGCGAAGCGATGAAGATTCACTGTGCACCCCCGATGAGCAGCGCGACGAGGGTCTGTCCAACTGCATCGATTTGAGAGGTTGTCGCAGAGTTCGACCAGTCGGCGAATGCGGCCATCGACGCGAACCCCAGCGACTGGATCGCCGCTTCCTGCGACTCGATTCCGAAGTCACCAGCACCGAAAGTGAACGACTCCTCCGTTCCGCACGAGCAGAGCGGATCGATCGTCACAAACTCCGAGCCCGACCAGACACTGAGCAGGATTCCGGAGTCTGCGCCATCGACCACGCTGTCGCAGTCGAGGTCAGCAATGAGTTCGTCGTCGCAACCACTCGAACACCAGTTGAGGAGAAGCAGTCCCAGATCCGCACCGTCAGCGCGAAGGTTGCCGTCCAGATCGGCGACGTGGGTCAGGACGCCGGCGGCGTATTCTGTGGGCGAAGTGTTCTTGCGAGCCAGAATCACCGCCACATGTCCCCACCGATTGACATCGTGGGCGCGATAGACGGAGAACTCCGGAGCCGAGCACGGGATCGTCTCGTCGTCCGCTACCGCGACGCAGAAGGCACTCGGCCCGTCGTCGGGGGAACCGAACCAGAGGGCTGCCTTACCAAGCGACTCGTCCGCCCCCGCCACCCATACGCACCCCTGCTCGTTCCGGGCCGAGACCGCTTCCGCCACACCCACCTCGCTGAACCCACCCGGCGGATCCGGCAGGGCAATTGGGTCACTCGAGTCGGAGAGCACCCACATCGTGGCCCGTTCGATGCACGCTTCACCGGCAAACAGAAACCCGAACCCCACCGCGTCGCGGTCGACGTTGATGCCGTTCGCCTGCGCCCCGGTCGGACCCATCGGGTCGAACACGCCGAGGTCGGTCCCCGCCGTCGTGCCGTCCTCCCAGCGCACGGGAGCGAGCGCAACGAACGGACAGGTGGATGTTGGGAGTACGAACACCATGCACCGATCGCCGTCGGCCTGATCGCCGTTTGCACCACCCACGGCATCGATCGAACTCGCGGCCGCGGTCACGTCCCGGCTGTATCCCTCCGTGCGCGGGGCGTTCACGTCGAGCACCGTCATCGCCGGCGCGGTGCCCGAGCCGGTGTACCCCTCGACGCGGAACGGGCGTCGGTAGTGGAGAAGGCCGTTTGGACAGACAAGCGAAGTCTCGCCGACGATCGTGGCGCTCTCCTCGTTCGTGACCGCATAGGCCGCAGAGAGCGGTTCCGCGGTCGAGGACGACGCGTCCCACAGAAACGCGTGCGGCTTCCCGTTGGTGGCCAGGAACCCGCCGACCACCATGCCCTCGTCGTTGATCCC
>ENA-ORBV01006415-ORBV01006415.1-microbial-mat-metagenome-genome-assembly--contig:-NODE-6415-length-20775-cov-20.006764_pt1 | contig 20775 bp, 8 predicted proteins | sample MGYA00237777_ERZ505514 | MGnify/ENA primary metagenome ERZ505514 (study PRJEB26160, sample SAMN06269048) | microbial mat metagenome | isolation source: Oligotrophic lake microbial mat | place... | reverse complement strand
CCCAGTATGCGGCCAATGCCAATGGATACCTCATCAACCAAATTCTCTTCGTAAATTAATTTGAATTGATCACCTTTTTGCAAGCGCTGAAAATCAACTTGCCAGGCAAAAATGTCCACAAACTTATTGGTAAGATCAGTTGAAATATTTAGAGCTTCGATAGTATGTGAAAGCGTAGACTCTATCCGTCCGCTAATCTGCCGTTCTAACGTGTCAACCCTGCGCTGGCAAGTCTCTACAAGCAGAGAGTCTTTTAAATGAAAGACAACATAATCAACAGCATTGGGTTCATACACAATTGCACGAACAGTTTTGAGGGAATCAGGCTCAACGAGTAATGTATATTTTTTATGTGCAGCTATTTTTCTAAAATCATAGATAGAGCGCGGCAACAAATTCAGTTGTTGCATGATCGTGGGCGGCACCGTGTAGCCCGATAGTAAATCTGTAAACCGTTGATTGCGCTTTACTTCATCTTCAACCACGTGAAGATTGTTAATTACCATACCGTGGAGGAATACGGGCAGCACAATTTCCCGCTCAACGTGGTGCGATGAATCACTCTCCAAAACATAATTGCCCTGCTGCGAAAAGAAGGAAGTCTTATAATCAATCCAAAAGAATGAAACACCAGCAATAACTAACAGTAGTGGAACACCCCAGATTACTTTGGTAGAAGTTGAAAATTTCATTGCTCAAAAAATAGTGACTAAAAAAGCTACAAAGTTAGTTTAAAAAATCAGGCTTTAGAACCCGTTGAAGTTAAAGGTAATAATTTACGGATATAACTCCTTATACTTTTGTTTTCCGCTATCTAAAAACTTAGCAAAGCGCTCAGCATTTAAATTATAACCATAAGGCGATAGAAGCACACGCTCATCTTTACCAACCAACACATAGAAAGGTTGAGCGTTGTTGTTCAGGTTTGTGATTTGCAAGTCGGCATTTTGTTTGCCGATGGTCTTCTTTACTTTGCTATCATACTTTGAAGTATACCAATCACTTTCTGGTAATTCAGTTTTGTCATCTACGTAAAGTGCAACAACAATAAAATCTTCATTCAAGCGCTGAAGAACTTGTGGGTCGGACCAAACATTGGCTTCCATCTCGCGACAATTGGTGCAACCATGCCCGGTGAAGTCAATAAATATTGGTTTGTTTTGTTGACGCGCGCAAGCAAGAGCTTGATCATAATCAAAGTATCCGTTTAGTCCGTGTGGTAAGTAAAGGAAGTCCTGATACTTTGGTTGATCACAAATCGCTCCCGATTTTTCCGATGAGTTTTTTAGTAGATTAAAATCATGCGTATGTAGAGGAGGTAAATAACCAGCAAGAGATTTTAGAGGTGCACCCCACATACCAGGTACTAAGTAAACGGCAAACACAAATACAATCATCGCCAATGAGATTCTAAAAACACTAATTGTTTTATCTTCAGCATCCTTGCCCGTATCACCCGGTAAGCGAAAAGCTTTCATCAAGTAAAGCCCAATCAACACAACAATTACTATCCAGATAGCGATGTTGATTTCGCGATCGAGTATTCCCCAATGAAAAGCTTGATCAGCAATACTTAAAAATTTAAAGGCGAGAGCAATCTCAACGAAACCTAAAACAACTTTTACTGTATTCAACCAACCACCAGATTTTGGCAGAGACTTTAACCAATTAGGGAAAAAGGCAAACAGTGTAAACGGAATTGCAAAAGCGAGGGCGAAAGCGAACATGCCCGCGATGGGTTTAAGAAACTCACCCCCAGCCGATGAAACTAAAATACTGCCAACGATTGGGCCTGTGCAGGAAAATGAAACTAACACCAAGGTGAAAGCCATGAAGAACACTCCTGCCAGTCCACCTTTCTCAGCTTGTTGATCCACTTTATTTATGATCGATCCCGGCAAGGTTATTTCAAATAAACCAAGGAAGGAGAGGCCAAACACAATGAAGACTAAAAAGAAAATCAAGTTTGGAATCCATTCTGTGGAAAGATGGTTGGCAGTTTCCGGTCCCATCAATGGAGCAAGTGCCGCACCGACTAATGTGTAAATGAGAATGATGAAAAAGCCATACATCAATGCTTGAAACTTTGTGCCTCGTCCGGTAAAGAAACTCACCGTCATGGGTATCATGGGAAAAACACAAGGCGTGATGAGGGCAGCTATACCTGCTAAGAATGCTATTAACAAAAATCCTAATATAGATTTTCCTTGCGCATCTTCCTTTACAAGAGTAGGATCGAGAATGGGGCCATTAGATTGTTGTTGGTTGCTGGTTGCTGGTTGCTGGAGGTTAGAGGTTAGAGGTTGGAAGTTAGAGACTGAAAAACTGTCCGTATTGATTGGATTTTGAATCGATGTGTCCGGAGTTTTGGAGGAGACTTTAATATTACTAAAGGAAAAATCTTCGCCACCCGGCACGCATTGGCCGGTAACTTCCGTGCATATTTGATACTCTGATTCGCCTGAAATTTTTAAGGGAGAGCTTAGCACTTTTATTTTCTGACGGAATTCAGCATGCTTTTTAAAAATCTTAACATCGCATTCAAAAATCTCGTCATACTTATCAATTGGGTTGATGGGTTGAATGCCGCCCACCAATTGGAAACTTGAATGCGGAGTTAGGATAAAGTTTGTTTTGATTGGGTCTTCGCAAGGGAACTCTGATGAGTATAAGTACCAGTCTTTTTCTATAGTAGCCGTAAAAATTAATTCTACTTCATCACCTACTTTGGTGTTTTGAGTGGAAGTAGAATAAGTCCACTTGGCAGGGGTTAGGATTTGAGCCTGACTTAAAACTGAGGGAAAGAGTATGAATAAAAGAAGAATATGTCTTTTCATAGAGAAATCAGAGGTCAAAGTTAACTAAGGCTTGCTTAAATAAAGGTCGATGAATGATCATTAACTTCTTTTTTACAAAAATAATTCCTGTAATTTTATTGCAGAATCTGTTACTAATCACTTTACAACCCGTATAACAGGTTTATGAATCCACAATTTTTAAACCCAACCTCTATGAATCGTAATCTTATCACATTTTTATTTTTATTAATGAGCACCGTGCTATTGCAAGCACAAACTGTAGACGAAATCATTGCCAATTACTTCGAGAATACCGGAGGTATTGAAAAGTGGAAAGCTCTCCAGGGAATTAAAATGTATACCAAATTAAATCAGGGCGGAATGGAAATTCCATTCGAAATTGTTCAATTAAAGGATGGTCGTCAAATGACTACAATCAATATTCAAGGCAAAGAAATTAAACAAGGGGTGTATGATGGAACTATACTTTGGTCGACTAATTTTCAAACTATGAAAGGAGAAAAAAGTGATGCCGAATCAACCGAAAATTTCAAATTAGATATAGGAGACTTTCCTGATCCATTTTTAAATTACAAAGCGAGAGGATATAAAGTAGAACTCTTAGGTAAAGAAAGCATTGAAGGTACTGAGACCTTTAAATTGAAGCTTACCAAAAAGCCAATTAAGGTTGATGGTAAGCCCACCGATAATATAGTATACTATTATTTCGATGCCGAAAACTTTGTGCCGATCATGATGGAACAAGAAGTTAATTCAGGGCCAGCAAAGGGAATGATATCACAAAATACCATGAGCGATTATCAGGAAGTAAATGGTTTAATGATGCCTTTTTCAATGTCGCAAGGAGCAAAAGGGCAGGGAAGCCAGCCCATAACAATAACTAAGATTGAATTGAATCCTAAAGTGGAACCAACCGCTTTTGCTATGCCTGCTGAAAATTAAGAGTATGATAACAGAAGACATCATAAAATAGAACCACACGTTTTGAAAAGAGCAGAGATTACAATCTGCTCTTTTCATTTTACTCAAACCAAATTAGAATGAAAAAAAGTATAATCGCATTTTTATTTTCTGTCATTGTAGTATCAGGGTATGCACAAGAAGAAGCCGTAACCAAGGGAAAGGAATTATTTGGCGATTTGAAGGCACGGCATATTGGGCCTGCATTAATGAGCGGGCGAACTACCGATTTAGAATTGCACCCAACCAACGATCGCATATTGTATGTTGGCACAGCAGGTGGTGGTGTCTGGAAAAGTAGTAATGGTGGAGCAACCTTCAACTCCATTTTTGATGATTACTGTCAATCGATTGGAGCGGTAGAAATAGATCCATCCAGTCCTGATAATATTATTTGGGTAGGAACCGGAGAAACCTGGACAAGGAACAGCGTTTCCGTTGGAGATGGATTATATAAAACTGTTGACGGTGGTACAAACTGGATTAAGATGGGTTTTGAAAAATCTGAACGGATTGCCGGTATTCAGGTTAATCCCAAAAATCCGGATGAGGTTTATGTTGCGGTGCTCGGTCCACTCTGGAATGACAGCGAAGAACGCGGACTTTATAAAACAACAGATGGTGGAAAAACGTGGGACAAGATTTTGTATGTTGATAAAACCACTGGATGCAGCGACCTTACTCTTGATCCTAACAATCCAAACATTGTCTATGCTTCGTTTTGGGAGTTCAGAAGACAACCTTGGTCATTCAGTTCAGGTGGAGCTAATAGCGCGCTGTACAAATCGATTGATGGTGGAAAAACATTTAACAAAATTCACAACGGTTTCCCTAAAGGAAAATTAGGAAGACTTGCCATTGCGGTGGCTCCATCTAATTCCAACATTCTTTACACAGTAATTGAATCAGAACAAGATAAGGACAAGGGTTTATACCGAAGTGAGGATGCGGGTGCCACTTGGAAACAACTTAACAACGATTTTGGAATTGTAGTGCGCCCCTTCTATTTCTCGCGAATAGAAGTTGATCCAAGAAATCCTGATGTTGTGGTGAAAGCTGGTTTGTTCGGTTCCATTTCGCGTGATGGTGGAAAAACATTTAAAGATCTTGGCCCCAACCACTCCGATGTTCACGACATTGTTTTTGACATCAAAAATTCTGATCGGATCTATGCTGCCACTGACGGTGGCGTCTATCGTTCTTGGGATGGTGGCACTACGCTTGAAATTGTTGAGAACCTTCCCCTATCACAGTTCTATCACGTAAGTGTAGATGATGAAGAACCTTATAATGTTTATGGTGGATTGCAAGATAATGGCTGTTGGTATGGGCCTTCTCAATCCCCGGGTGGTGTCGAGGCTCGCGACTGGAGACGTGTTGGTGTAGGCGATGGGTACCGTGTATACCCACACCCAACAAAAAAATTGATTTATTCTGAAATGCAGGGCGCAGAAAATGTTTGGCGGTATGATCCTGCAAAAGATCAAGCAAAAACAGTTCAGCCTTTAGCGGGAAAAGGTGACCCAAAACTTCGCTTTAACTGGAATGCGGCTATGGCGATTAGTGCCAGTAAGCCTGATCGGTTTTATATGGGTAGCCAATTTGTTCATCGCTCAGAAGACATGGGCGAAACCTGGGTGAAAATATCTCCCGACCTTACTACCAATGATCCTGCAAAACAAAATCAGGAAGACTCCGGTGGTTTATCGCGTGATAATTCTGGTGCGGAAAATCATTGCACCATTTTTACCATTGCTGAATCTCCGCTCGATGAGAACATTGTGTGGGCAGGAACTGATGATGGTAATTTGCAAATTACTAAAGACGGTGGAAAGACCTGGACAAACGTAGTCGCCAATATTATGGGGCTTCCTAAAAACACAATGGCTTATCATATTGAGGCAAGTGTCTTTGGCAAAGGCATCGCGTATGCTGTATTTACAGGCTATCAAACTGGTGACACAAACACTTATGTGTATAAAACAACTGACTTTGGAGCCACCTGGAAATCTATCGTAACTTCAGATATCTATGGCTTTGCCAGAAACATTCAGGAAGATTATGAGAATGAAAATCTACTGTTTCTGGGGACAGAGTTTGGCTTGTACATAACTTTGAATGGTGGTAAGAACTGGTATAAGTTCACCAACAACATGCCTGCCGCCAATGTGCACTTTATTGAATTGCACAAGAAAACCAATGATTTGGTTATTGCAACTCATGGCCGTGGAGTAATCATCATTGATGACATCAGTCCCTTGCGTCAGCTTACGGAAGAGAACATGAATAAAGAACTTCATTTCTTTACCACGAAACCAACCATCATTGCAGAAACAAATGGATTTGGTGGAGGTAGTACAGAGACACAGTTTGTTGGAAATAATCCGAGTAGAGCAGCAAAAATTATTTACTACCTAAAGAAAAGACATACGTTTGGTAAGATGTCATTGGAGATTCAGGATTTAGAAGGTAACACGATTGCTGAGTTAGGTCCGGGAAAATCAAAGGGCATAAATGTGGTGGAGTGGAATTACAACATGAAACCACCTAAGGTGGCAACAGGAAAAACATTTGCATTTGGAGGCTTCACGTCTCCGCGTGTTCCTGCAGGCACCTATAAAGTTATCATTCAAAAAGGCAAAGAAACCTTTACAAATGATCTTGTAATTCAATATGATCCTAAGTCAGATATTTCTTTGGCTGATCGCAAACTTCAGGAAGAAGCCACGAAGAAGCTGTATAACATGTCGCAGGAATTAGCTTACGTGGTTTATACGCTGGATGAGTATGTTAAAATTGCAGAGGGTGTAAAAGCAAGAGATGCCAAAAGTGCAAAAATTGCAGCACCTTTAATTACTGAGCTTACTAAATTGAAAGAAACGCTTGTTGTAACTAAAGGTGATAATTACGTAGGTGCTGCTGAGCCTCAGCTAAGGGAAAAGATGGTTGAGCTATACGCTAAAGTTGCAAATAGTTACTATAAACCAAATCAGGCAGAACTTTCCAATCTTGAAGCCATTGAAAGCCGCTTTGAAAAAGGGAAGGAAGATTATAAAAAAATAAAAGATAAAAATTTACCTAAAGTTATTAGCGCAAAATCGAAAGACGCCATTGAACCAATTGTGCTAAAGACCTACGAAGAATTTTTAAGGGATAACTAAGGATTGCCTTAAATAATAAAAGTCGTGGCTTATAGTAAGCCACGACTTTTTATTTTCTACAAAATCTATTTGCTATAATGTTTATAAAAAGCTACAATGGTTTCGATGCCAATCAAAAAGTTTTTGATGCCATAATGCTCATTAGGTGAGTGAATGGCATCACTATCTAAACCAAAGCCCATGAGAACAGTATCTAATCCTAATTCTTTTTTGAACAATGAAACAATAGGAATGCTGCCACCGTCACGAGTTGGAATGGGTGTTTTACCCCACACCTCTTCAAAGGCTTTACTCGCGGCACGAAAAGCTTTAGAATCGGTTGGAGTTACGGCCGGTTCGCCACCATGCAAAGCAGTGACTTTTACTTTTACCGATTTAGGAGCAATTGATTTGAAATGTTTTGTGAACAGTTCTGTGATCTCATGATTGTTTTGATGCGGCACAAGACGCATAGAAATTTTAGCGGAAGCTTTGGATGGCAAAACTGTCTTCGCTCCTTCACCTGTGTAGCCGCCCCAAATTCCATTTACATCTAACGTTGGTCGCGTGCCAGTTCTTTCCAGTGTGGTGTAGCCAGCCTCGCCATTAATATCTTCAATCGCTAATTCTTTTTTGTAGGAGTCTAAATTAAAGGGTGCTTTATTAAGTGCTTCGCGGTCGGCCTTACTCAACTCATCAACCTTATCGTAAAATCCAGGAATTGTTACGCGACCTTGATCATCGTGTAGAGAAGCAATCATTTTACTAAGAATGTTTGCCGGGTTTGCAACAGCGCCACCATAAACTCCGGAATGAAGATCGCGATTAGGGCCCGTCACCTCTACCTCCACGTAACTCAATCCGCGTAAGCCAACGGTTATTGAAGGACTATCTAAAGAAATAATAGAAGTATCTGAAATCAGAATTACATCGGCTTTTAACTTGTTTGCATTTTCTTTTACGAAAATGCCCAGATTATCAGAGCCTACTTCTTCTTCACCTTCAATCATGAATTTAATATTGCATGAAAGCTGATTGAGTTTCATCATGGCCTCAAAGGCTTTTATATGCATGTAAAACTGCCCCTTGTCATCGCACGATCCACGGGCATAAATTTTTCCATCTTTTATAACTGGCTCGAAAGGAGGGGAGGTCCATAAATTAATAGGATCAGCCGGTTGCACATCATAATGTCCATATACCAACACAGTGGGTAGCTTGGAGTCAATTATTTTTTCTCCATATACAATCGGGTGGCCTGCGGTTTCACAAAGCTCGGCACTATCGGCACCGGCATCTTTCAATTTTTTCACAACGTACTCGGCAGCTTTGCGCACATCACCTTTTTGGCGACTGTCAGCACTTACTGATGGAATGCGAAGAAGTTCAAAAAGTTCGTCAAGAAAACGCTGTTGATTTGATTGAATATATTCTTTGACCATGGTAGAAAATTTATTAATGCAAGGTAAGATTTCTTATTTCAAAGAGACGAAGTAATAATGAACTAACTTATCATGTGAGCCTGACTAGTTTTCGGTTAAAATAAAGGCTCCCCAATAATAGGGATCAGGAAATTTTTGCTTTAGTGAGCTCATCGCTTGTTGAAAAGAACCTGATAAATTTTTTGTTTCCAATAGTGTTTGATAGAATCGGGACATAAATTGCATGGTAGCCTCATCATCTACTTTCCATAATGAAGTTATTGTGTTTTGCACACCTGCTTTTTGCAAGGCACGTTTTAATCCATAAATTCCTTCACCGGGCACTAACTCGCCAAGCCCGGTTTCGCAGGCAGACAGCACCACTAACTTTGTCTTGAATAGATTCATATCCTGAATTTCGGCTGATGTTAAAATACCTTGGGGAAGTAGTTTATAATTATCAGAACTTTCTTTTTGTTGAGCACCAGCTAAAATTAATCCTGAGCTTGATAATGATTCGAATAAATTATGATACCCTGAGCCAGAAGTTTTTTTATCGAGCCAAAATCCATGCGTTGCAAGATGGATCACATCAACTTGATTGCTTTTAAAAAGTGCTTGCTTAGTTGCTTTCGCTTCTGTAAGGGTAGTTACCGGGGTGTTTGTTTTCTTAATGATCTGGGCTATTGTTTCAATTTCAGTTTTGGTTCCAGGTAACCTGGTGATAGCCTGACGACTTAAGAATTCGCGCGATGTGCGGACGCTATCTTGCTTCTTTTCATTGGGGTGCTCACTATATATCGGATTGCCCAAAAGCGTTGCTGAAGTAATGGCTAATGGAGACTCACGGTGCAGTTGGGCGATGGTGGGCACAGTGTGAATTTGCATTTCATCCAACAGGTATTTTTTAGTATCAGGATTGTATAGGGTGTTCAAATTAATCAGGTGAAAAACTCCTTCCGGAGCCCAATAAATTTTCTTTATCCCTTCCAGTGACTTGGCAAGAGGCTTCCAAAAAACATTGTAGGATAACTCATCATTGAGTTTAAATTGAATTGAGTTTCGGTACCGCTTATAAAGTTTTCCCTCCATCTCTGTTCCGTCCTCAGCAAATGGGATTAGCTGTAGCGCACCATTTTTTCTTACCACCAATGCAGCGTACTTAATCTTCTTCCCATAAAAAATTTTATGGTTTACTTCATACCGGATTATTTCAATAGCAGCATCGTTTACTCCTAATTTTTTTCGAATGGAATCAACCGGGGGAATGTAATCGAGGCGCATACTTATAGTATCACGCGCTAGGCGAATCAAATTTTTTTCAGTTTCAAGGATTTCCTTCTTAACCAAAGCCATTCCTTTTTTGTCAGGTTCCTCTTTGATGTAAAGTTCATTCAGGTATTCACGAAGACTTTGCCAAACAATTTGTAATCGTTGCACCTGTTCGTTTTCAGAGCGAACCACATCATATAACAACTGAAAATTGCCACGTAGAACATACGAGTGATTGAAGAGCACTTGTTCAAGACAAGTAGTTAACAGACTATCATATTTTTCAGGAGAGGCCGCTTCCTTATAATCCATTACCACATTGAGAAAGCGGCTAAGGGTTTCTTGTTGTTTTTGTGAGTAAAATATTTGCGTTTCTTCCGAGAAACCCAAACGGAAAGCAATCGCTTTTAATTTTTCAATAGTAAAAAGATTCTCGTAAAGGAAAACCGAGTTGTTCAGTTTACCATCTCTACCTTGAAAAAAAGCAAGCTCCTTCGTCCACTCGTTTGCCAGAAAATATTTTCCTTGCGATTCGAGTTGCTTAATCTGATTTAAATAAAAGTTAGGGTAAACAGGGCTGTGTAAAAACCCAGCCTTTTGAGCCAACGTATGATTACTTAATAAATCGAGATAGAGGAAGAAGGACTTTTCCTCAATCCTTAGAATCTCCAACTCGCTGGCTATTTCTTCACCAGTCTTTGAATCTATTTGTGTATCGCTCAGCTTGGCCTGAAGCAATGCTTGATTTCGGGTTTTCAGGTGAAGTGCGACTTGCCCCGCTCCGTTTTCTTTTACTGACTCCTTTTTGTTTTTAAAGTAGGTATCGCATAACGTGTAAAGTGAATCTGCTTTTTGATAATTGCCTAATGATTCATAAAACCGACCAACGGCTAACCATAAATCAGTAGGCACGAATTGATAGCTGCTTTTATGCGCCAACACGGCATCTCTTATTGCTTGTTCGCCATCCTGATATAATCCGGCTTCAGCATATAGCTGAAGTTTTGTCAATTGATAATCCAGCATTTCATTGTGTTCGCTCAGTGTGTTGGCCAGATAGGTATAGTGCTTGTTAAGTGCTGTGTCGGTTGCAAGGAGTTGCCAGATTGGGCGCACCAGATCAACATGCTGATCAACTTGAGTCACAATCTGGTCGGCAGTTTCAAAATCAATTGTGCGGACAAAATGTTTTAAAGCCGGAACGGAACGCTCGCGCCATAGAATAGGTAAATCTGTAATGTTGCTTTGTCTGAAAACGTCTTGATCATAATAATAGCCACTTTCTTCCAAATCGCTTAAAATCGAAAGTGTATCCGGCAAGACAGTTGTTACTAATTTTTGATATCCCGTGTTCATTAGGTCTTCCATTTTCATGGCCTCACCTAACCTGAAATTGAGTTTCTCTTGATCCTCATCATTTAATAAATTATTTGTTCGCATTAGTTTGATAAGACCCGAGTAAACATCGGCTACTATGCTGGGCTGAACAAAAATTAAACTGCTGAGTCGATGGCTTCCCGCAAAAGCAAATGCTGAATCAGCCCATTGAATCGCTTCTTTGGTCTTTCGGGCTTTGCTTAATTCAAGTGATGAGGCAACTAGGCTATAGAATTGAGTTGACTCACGTTGTAATTGATCAACCTCTATCTTTTTTATTGAATCATCTGGCATGATGAAAGAACCGTAGGTTAAAAACGGATACTGAGATCGTCTAACTTCATTTAATTGTTCCGAATCGCGGATTACTTTTATAGGGACGGTGGTGGACCAATCAGGAATAGTTCTGTATCCTCCAGAAAAGTAAGCGGAGGTTAGATTTACAGTCATGAATTTGTAATTGGCAAAATCGGGCGCTCCGAATAATGTCTCCTCCATGATGAGCTTGATTTTGCTTTTTTCAAGGGAATCGGTTCTATAGAAGCTTTGAACGATTTCTCGTTTGCCAAATTTATTTTTAGCTACTCCAATTTCCCACTGGCTGCTTAAAGGTCCGAGTAACGGCAAGCAACAACTTGTACTTATATCCACCTCCAGGTGTACTAATGTTTCTTCATTATATTCTGAAACTTTAATATTTGAGAACCAAGCCTCCGAAATAGAAACCTGCAAATCAAAAAGCTGAACACATTTTCTTACGGTGTTGCTTTGTTGTCTAAACTTCTTCTGGTCACTAGCATAATACGTGGTGAACAAATAATAGCTACCTGGTTTCAGTTTATGTCGCACGGGTTTCTCGCCATATGAGTATAGCTCAAGGGTGCATACGGAGTCCAATACAACAATATCATTCGTGCTGAGCACAGAATCCACTGAGGCAATAATTTTTAATCTTCCTGAGATTTTTGAATCAAGAGTAAATGGATCTTGCTCAACAGACCAATTGAAACGAAGAGGTTTTGAAGCGATTCCTAAAAAGTCGTAGGATCCTAACCCTTCATTGGAAGAAACTGAGAGAGTGTAGTCTATCTTTTCCTGACCTAATAAAACAGAACTATAAACAAAGAAGAGTGTTAAAATAGAAATGGATCGGATTAAGAGCATGATTCAAAATTAAACTAAAGAAGCAACTATTTTTTGCACGTGCACTTTCACAAAAGTATTTACCTTCGCGTCTATGTCATTATTTTTTGCCTCATTAAACTCAGGAAGCAATGGAAATTGTTATTACGTGGGCAACAAGCGTGAGGCTGTATTAATTGATGTTGGAATTTCATGCCGCGAAACGGAAATCCGCATGCAGCGATTGGGGCTCTCATTAAAAAATGTGCGTGGCCTTTTTGTAACGCATGAACATTTTGATCACACGAAGGGAATTGCCGTACTATCTAAGAAATATCAGATCCCGGTTTACATAACCAACCTTACTTTACATCAAGCGCGGTTACGTATAAAGCCTCATTTGATTGTATCCCTCAAACCCTATGCACCGGTTACATTAGGGGAGTTAACCGTTACAGCATTTCCAAAGCGACATGATGCCGTTGATCCACTCAGCGTGATTGTAGCAAATGGAGAAAATAAAGTAGGGGTTATTACAGATATTGGAATTGCCTGTGAGGATGTGATTAAGAATTTTGCTCAATGCCAGGCTGCATTTTTAGAATCAAACTACGATGAGCATATGTTGGACACCGGTCCGTATCCTATGCCGTTGAAAAACCGAATTCGCGGTGGGCATGGCCATATCTCAAATAGAGAAGCCGCCAACTTGTTTAGGCAGCATAAGTCGAAATTTATGAGTCACATAATCTTGTCGCATTTATCGGAACATAATAACACCCCAGCCATCGTTGAAAATTTGTTTAAACCAATAGCAGGAAATACCCAGGTTGTAGTGGCAACCCGTTACCGGGAAACCGAACTTTTCTATACAGAAGGCGGGGCGCAAAATAGTATGAGAAAACCAATCAACAGCAAGCAGATGCAGCTCTCGTTATTTCAATAGACTACCAACTACTGCTGGCACCACCACCTCCTGAATCACCCCCACCATAACTTCCCCCTGAGTCGCTACTGCTGTAACTGGAATCACTAGACGATGAAGAACTTGATGAAACAACTATTTGTGGAATGACTCCTTCTACTGTTGATTTATGCTTACAGAATTTACAGAGATAGGAATAAATCATAATCCCTGTTGAAGAAGTTGTTGCCGCTACTTTGGTAGTTGAGTTTGTTAAGCGCGCAGCAGTTGTATTGCACATTGAGCAAGGCGTGTATTTAGTCTTCTCGTTGAGATATGCTTCAAGGTGAATATCGTTGCATTGTCCACACTTCCAAACATCGTAATCAACAGATTTTAAAGTTTCTTCATACTGAGCTGCTTTGGATAGAAATTCATTTTCTTCCTTTTCACTCAACTTAACGCAAGTACCATTACACTTTCTACAGGTGCGCGGGTGTGTGCGAATGGAATTCATTTTATTAGTAAACTGCTTCTTTAAAAAGGCAAATGGAATTGGAAATAAAATCACCAACGATAACACCCCTTTGTTCTCCTGATAAAAGTCAAACACAGATCTATACTTTCCTTTCGCTATAAAAGTGTTGGCACTTTTATTCATTCGCAAATATTTAGCGACAGCGGCAAGTGTAAAAAACAAGTAGAACCCACAAAACATTACTAACCAACTATTGGCAATTGGCAAAACAACAAACAAAATGAACGGAAGCACAAACCAGAATAGGAACCATCGCCCCGAACTCATCTTTGAATTTGGCGCTTCCTTATTAGAATTTTTGGAATTTGAAAAGCCAGAATCAAGCTTAGCAAAAAAAGCAATCAAGGAAATAACCAGCCAGAGAGCCAAAATAATTATTAAGAATCCTGATTTTGCAAGTTCAACTGGTTTTTCTGCTGCGTTGATTTCTTCCGCATAAGCGGGATCAGTAAGAATTTTAGCGACTTCATCAATTCCTGCCAAGATGCCGCCATCAACATTTCCTTCTTTGAATAAAGGAACCATTTTTTGAGTTTGGATACGCTTGCAAATGACATCAGGCAATATGCCCTCCAAGCCAAAGCCTGTGTGAAAGCGAATCGTCTTTTGATCTTGCACAAATAAAATCAGCAATCCATTGTCTTTGGTGGCTTGTCCTATTCCCCATTTTTCGAAAAGTGATTGGGCAAAGTCGGTCATGTCTTCATCTCCAATAGAGTTTAGCATCACCACCGAAACCTGAGCTGTTGTACTTTGCTCGAGGCTGATTAATTTCTGGTCAATCTGATTTACGGTTGATTCCCTTAAAAGACCATCTGGATTGCTGACATAACTATTGGTTTGGAGTTTCACGTTGGGCACTGTCTCCATCGTATAAGATTGGCTAAAAGCCGAGTGTACTAATAAGAAAAGACACACAAGGTAGAGTGCTTTTTCAGACAACTTAATACGCATAAAATTCATGAGTTTATTTATCTTAATTCAAGATAAACGTTCCTCTTTTAGTTTCAAAGCCTTTAGCAAACGTTTACGCTACTAACTGTTAGTTTGCAATAAAAAAATCTCTACAACTTTATTCGCATTTAAACTTGTAATGGAGTTAACTTGTAAGGTTAGAAATATTACGCTTTAACTGGAAATGAACTTGAGAGAAACAAATCAACAGGGACTGTACCATCCTTCTTTTGAAAAAGACTCATGTGGGGTTGGCTTTATTGCCAACATAAAAGGAAGTAAATCGCACCAGATAGTGAGCGATGCGCTTACTATGCTTGAACGTATGGAACACCGGGGCGCTTGTGGCTGCGAGCCAAACACAGGCGATGGCGCGGGTATTCTAATTCAAATTCCACATGAGTTTTTTAGCAGCGAATGCAGCAAACTTGGTTTCAAGTTGCCTGCTTATGGAAATTATGGTGTAGGGCTGGTCTTTTTTCCGCGTGATGCAAAAGTAAGACAAGAAAGTCGCACAGTGTTAAATCGTCAGATCAAAAAAATGAAGATGACTTTGTTGGGCTACCGGGTGTTGCCAACCAACAATAGTGATCTTGGCGAAACGGCTTTGAACGCAGAACCAATCATGGAGCAGGTTTTTATAAAAAGACCGGATGATATTTCTGATCCTGATGATTTTGAGCGCAAGCTTTTTATTCTAAGAAAGTATTCAACCACCATCATAACCGAATCGGTAAAGGGTGTTGAAAGTCAATTTTATTTTTCATCACTCTCGTATAAAACGATTGCCTATAAGGGCATGGTAACTTCAGGGCAATTGCGACCATACTTTGCCGATCTGGAGCATGATGATGTTGTATCTGCGTTAGCCGTTATTCACTCTCGATTTTCTACAAACACATTTCCATCGTGGCGGCTTGCACAACCATTTCGGTATATCGCACACAATGGTGAGATCAATACCGTGCGTGGAAATATTAACTGGCTAAATTCTAAGGAAGCATTTTTTTCTTCCAAGCATTTTTCACGCGAAGAGCTAGATATGATTTTGCCGATCGCTAATCCTAAGCAATCGGATTCATCGAACTTAGATAACACGATTGAATTGCTGGTGCATGCCGGCCGTTCATTGCCACATGTTATGATGATGCTGATACCTGAAGCATGGGATGGCAATGAAGGAATGAATCAGGAGAAAAGAGATTTCTATGAGTATCATGCAAATTTGATGGAGCCTTGGGATGGACCTGCTTCCATCACATTTACAGATGGAAAAATTGTTGGTGCAACGCTTGACCGCAACGGACTTAGGCCTTCGCGTTTTGTTGTTACTGATGATGATCTGGTGATTATGGCCTCGGAAGTTGGGGTGTTGGATGTTGATCCCGCCAAGGTTATTACGAAAGGTCGCTTGCAACCGGGGAAAATGTTTGTGGTCGATTTAGAGCAAGGCCGGATTATTAGCGATGATGAACTGAAGAAAGAAATTTGTACGCGCCAGCCTTATGGGCAATGGTTGAAAGACAATAAAGTTCGATTGCAAGATTTGCCAGAGCCAGGCGGTAGCTTTCACAAGTACGATCCAGTTACGTTTCTAAAAAGACAAATTTCTTTTGGATATACATCGGAAGATCTCCGTGTGATTCTCACACAAATGTGCGAGACAGGCAAGGAAGCGTTGGGGTCGATGGGTATCGACACGCCTCTTGCTGTACTTTCAAAACAAGCACAACACTTATCAAGTTATTTCAAACAACTTTTTGCACAAGTTACTAATCCACCGATTGATCCAATTCGTGAGCGGTTAGTGATGTCATTGACTTCTCATGTTGGAGGGTCACTAAACTTGTTGGAAGAATCTCCAGAGCATTGCATTACGCTTGAACTTCCTACTCCGGTACTTTCAAATACTGAACTGGAAAAAATCCGATACATTGATCATCGACATCTTCAAACGAAAACGGTTTACACATACTTTAAAGCGGATGGCAAGCCTGGCTCACTAGAAAAAGGATTGAATCGTGTCTGTCAATATGTAACCGATGCGATTGAAGATGGCTTTACGATTATCATTCTTTCGGATAGAAGTTTTGATAGTGGTCACGCACAAATTCCATCGCTCCTTGCGGTGGCGTCTGTGCATCATGATTTAATTCGTAAAGGACTGCGTGGTAAGGTTGGTTTATTAGTGGAGGCTGGTGAGGTGTGGGAGACACATCACTATGCAACCTTGATAGGATATGGTGCTTCTGGAGTAAATCCATACCTCGTGTTTCAAACGATCCACGACATGAAGAAACAAAATATTTTGCATCCGGATCTCACGGAAGAAAAAGCAATTTACAATTACAAAAAAGCGGTAGCCGGTGAGTTGTTAAAGGTGATGAGCAAAATGGGAATCTCTACGTTGCAATCCTATCATGGGGCGCAGATTTTTGAGGCATTGGGGATTCATAAAGATGTTATCGATCGGTACTTTACAGGAACCGTTTCGCGCATTGGCGGATTGACGTTGGATGATATTGCACGCGAAGCGATTGTGAAACACCAACTTGCGTTTCCCAGAATTAATAACGGGTTGCCGCGACTTGCAGTTGGTGGCATCTATCAGTGGAAACAACGTGGTGAAGTTCACTTGTTCAATCCGCAGACAATACATTTGTTGCAACACTCTACTAAGACGAATGATTATTCACTTTTCAAAAAATATTCTACGCTTATCAACAACCAAAGTGAAAAGGCTATTACCCTTCGCAGCTTGTTGAAGTTTAAGAAGGGGAAATCTATTCCGTTAAGTGAAGTTGAATCAAAAGAAAATATTTTTAAACGCTTTGCTACCGGAGCAATGTCGTTTGGATCCATTTCTTTTGAAGCACACACTACATTGGCCATTGCCATGAATCGCATTGGGGGCAAGAGTAATTCGGGTGAAGGCGGTGAAGATGAAAGTCGCTTTATTAAAAAGGAAAATGGCGATTGGGAAAACTCAGCAATCAAGCAAGTTGCTTCGGGCAGATTTGGCGTAACAAGTTATTACCTGACCAACGCAAAGGAACTTCAAATTAAAATGGCGCAGGGAGCCAAGCCAGGCGAAGGCGGTCAGTTGCCTGGGTATAAAGTAGATGATTGGATTGGTCGTGTTCGCCACTCAACTCCGGGTGTGGGATTAATCTCTCCGCCACCACATCATGATATTTATTCAATTGAAGATTTGGCGCAATTGATTTTTGATTTGAAGAACTCAAATCGCGATGCGCGAATCAATGTTAAACTAGTTTCAGAAGCTGGTGTAGGAACCATTGCATCGGGTGTTGCTAAAGCGCATGCTGATGTGATTTTAATTTCTGGTCATGATGGTGGCACGGGTGCTTCTCCAATAAGTTCAATTCGTCATGCAGGATTGCCTTGGGAGTTAGGCTTAGCAGAAGCACATCAAACCTTAGTAAGAAATAAACTGCGCGGCCGTGTAGTGTTGCAAACGGACGGCCAAATTCGAACCGGTCGTGATTTAGCGATTGCTGCTTTGCTTGGCGCGGAAGAATGGGGCGTAGCAACTGCTGCATTAGTAACTACAGGTTGCATCATGATGCGCAAATGTCATTTGAATACATGCCCGGTTGGTGTGGCCACTCAGAATAAGGAATTGCGCGCACTGTTTACAGGAAAGCCTGAGTATGTTATAAATCTTTTTACTTTCCTCGCTGAAGAACTTCGTGAGGTAATGGCTGAACTTGGATTTAGAACAGTTAACGAAATGGTTGGTCGGGCCGATCGTCTTGAAGTTCGTGATTTAGGAGATCATTGGAAATATGCAAACCTTGATTTGGGTGCGCTGCTGGTTAAAGATCCAATTAGTTTAGACACCGCACTGTTCAAACAGGAAGAACAAGATCATGGCATCGCGGATGTACTTGATCGAAAACTAATTGAGTTGGCTCAACCCGCTCTAAAAGATGCAACATTAGTGGAGGGTGAATTTAAAATTACCAATCAAGATCGTGCGGTAGGGACGATGTTGTCGAATGAAATTTCCAAAGTTTATTCAGGCGTGGGTTTGCCAAATGATACTATTCAGATAAAATTTAATGGAACAGCCGGGCAAAGCTTTGGAGCGTTTGTAGCTAAAGGTGTTACGTTTGAATTGGAAGGCGATGCCAATGATTATTTTGGTAAAGGACTTTCAGGGGGCAAGCTGATTTTATATCCGCCAGCAAAAGCAACCTTTAATCCTGCAAAGAATATTATTGTTGGCAACGTGGCGTTCTTCGGAGCGACCTCTGGCGAGTCGTTTATTGGCGGCATGGCAGGCGAGCGATTTGCAGTCCGTAACTCGGGCGTGAAAGTAGTGGTAGAAGGTGTTGGCGATCACGGATGCGAATACATGACTGGCGGGACTGTGATTGTACTTGGTGATACAGGAAGAAATTTTGCGGCAGGCATGAGCGGTGGCGTTGCTTATGTATGGGATGTGAACAACACGTTTGTTAAAAACTGTAACATGGAGATGGTGATGCTTGACACGCTGGATGCCGATGATGAACAGTTGCTTAGAACTCAAATAGAAATGCATCAACAGTTTACCAATAGCAAAGTAGCTGCTCATGTGTTGAGTTATTGGTCAACGGCCTTTAAGCAGTTTATCAAAGTGATGCCAATTGATTACAAGGCTGTAATGGAGAAAAAGAAAACTGAAAAGAAGGCCGCAGCCTTAAAAGCAACTTTGGGCAACAACGAATTTAAAATTTCATCTAATTAAAAAAATTCCTTTGTTCCCCTCTCTTTTGGAGAGGGGTTAGGGGTGAGGTAGTATGGGAAAACCAACAGGATTTTTAGAAGAGGACAGAGAACTTCCGAAGAAGCGCGATCCAAAAAAACGGACGAGTGATTATAACGAGGTTGATTCTGTTATCGATAATACAATAACTCAAAAGCAAGCTGCGCGATGCATGGATTGTGGTATTCCGTTTTGCCACAATGGTTGTCCGCTGGGCAATATCATTCCAGAATTTAACGATGCCGTGTATCAGGAGAACTGGAAGTTGGCTTATGAAATTCTTATCTCAACAAATAATTTTCCTGAGTTTACAGGTCGTATTTGCCCTGCGCCTTGCGAAACTTCGTGCGTGTTGGGAATAAACAAGCCCGCAGTAGCGATTGAGTACATTGAAAAATCCATTATTGAAAAAGCGTTTCAGGATGGCTATGTGAAACCCCGCAAGCCGTTAGTTCACACCAATAAAAAAATTGCTGTTGTAGGATCAGGACCAGCCGGGTTAGCAGCAGCAGCTCAATTAAACTATGCAGGACATTACGTTACCGTATTCGAGCGCGCTGATGAAATTGGTGGATTGCTACGATATGGAATTCCTGATTTCAAATTAGATAAGCAAGTGCTCGACCGCAGAATTAATTTAATGATTGAGGAGGGCGTGAAGTTTCAGGCTAAAGTAAATGTAGGGGAGAATCTTTCTGTGGAAACATTGAAAGAAGATTTTGATGCGGTGCTGCTTAGCGGTGGTTCAACAGTGCCACGAGATTTGCCAATCCCCGGAAGGGATTTGAAGGGGGTTCATTATGCGATGGACTTTTTGACTCAACAAAACAGACGCGTTGGTGGAAAGAAAGTAAACACCGAAGAGATTTGGGCAACTGGAAAGAATGTAGTGGTGATAGGTGGCGGTGATACAGGTTCAGATTGCGTGGGTACATCAAACCGCCACGGAGCAAAGTCGGTAACACAAATCGAAATTTTATCGAAGCCGCCAAAAGGTAGAACGGAGACAATGCCTTGGCCTAGCTGGCCGATGATCTTGCGCACGTCAACCTCGCACGAAGAAGGCTGCGAGCGTCAATGGTCTATTGTAACCAAAGAGTTTATTGGTGACGAACAGGGAAATCTTAAAGCATTAAAAATTGCTGAAGTAGAATTAAAAAAATCAGAACCCGGCAAAGCTCCGGGCTTCACTGAAGTTGAAGGAAGTGAACAAATTATTCCATGTGAATTAGTACTATTGGCTATGGGCTTTTTATATCCACAACACACGGGCTTGCTCGATCAACTAGGCGTTGATTATGATGAGCGTGGCAATGTGAAGGCGACTCGTTATCATACTTCAGTGCCAACTATTTTTACAGCCGGTGACATGCGCAGAGGGCAATCATTAGTGGTGTGGGCAATTAGCGAGGGACGTGAGGCAGCAAAGGCAGTTGACGAATACCTGATGGGACAATCAGCCTTGGAATCAAAAGAGGAAGGGATTTTGAGTTT
>ENA-ORBV01006413-ORBV01006413.1-microbial-mat-metagenome-genome-assembly--contig:-NODE-6413-length-20783-cov-5.361538_pt1 | contig 20783 bp, 15 predicted proteins | sample MGYA00237777_ERZ505514 | MGnify/ENA primary metagenome ERZ505514 (study PRJEB26160, sample SAMN06269048) | microbial mat metagenome | isolation source: Oligotrophic lake microbial mat | place... | reverse complement strand
GGCCTGCATTGATGCCAAGGCCAACACGCCGAGGGGAACCGCCGTAAAACGCAACACAACCATCGCGTTGGTTTCTCGCCAGGGGATCGTGGCGCGGTGTTGCCAACAGCTTGTTGCACCTTGGACCGTGATGATGGCGGTGTTGACGGCGATTGCACCGGGGAGCGACATTCCTCCCCACAGCATGATGGGAATAGCGACCATGGCCGAGCCAAAGCCCGTTGCCCCCTGGGAAAGACTGCCGATAGCCGAGGCGACGAGGACCACCGCCCAGTGAGAATGATTCATTCGGTTTCAGGAGCATTGGGGGATTGCAGATGGACGACAAGGCCACCCAATCTGAATCCGCATTCTGGAATGCGTATTCGCTGGGCTTGCGACCCACATGGCGTTACGAAATCTCATGGGTTCACCAAGTCCAGTTGTCACCACGAATTCCGGCCCGGTTCACGCGCTCTATGTCGACGGATGCTGGGTGCAATCGTTTGAGCAAACGTCGGTCGTGAACCCTGCAACAGGGCAGCCATTGGCCCAGGTGTTTTCTGTGGATCGTTCGGTTGCAGCGAAAGCGTTCGAGGCGGCTGCGCGTGCGTTCCTGCTTTGGCGAGACAAACCGGCGCGAGATCGTGCGGGTGTCCTCGTGCGATTGGCTGATGCGCTGGACCGTGAGGCCGACACGTTCGCCAGGTTGATTACAGCCGAGAACGGCAAGCCGCTATCACAAAGCAAAGGCGAGGTGGCCATGTCGAGCGATCACCTGCGTTGGTTCGCTGAAGAAGCCAAGCGCGCCTACGGCCGCGTGATCCCGAATCAGGTCGCCGGCAAACGTCACATGACGTTCAAATCCCCTGTGGGAGCCGTCGGCATCATTTGCCCCTGGAACTTTCCCCTGGTGTTGGTGGTACGCAAGGCAGCGGCTGCGTGGGCGGCGGGCTGTTCCGTGGTACTAAAGCCCGCACCACAAACACCGCTCAGCGCGCTTGCATTCGCGCGTTTGACCCACGATGCAGAATTGCCTCCGGGCCTGTTTAATGTGATCGCCGGACCGGCGGCACCCATTGGCACCGAGATGCTTGAGAATCCACTCTGTCGAAAGATCTCGTTTACGGGCTCCACTTCGGTGGGTCGTCAGTTGATTGCAGGCGCAGCCCACGGGATCAAGCCCCTTTCGCTGGAACTTGGCGGACACGCACCGTTGCTGGTGTTTGACGATGCCGATCTGGAAAAGGCGGTGGAGGGTACGTTGGTGGCGAAGTTTCGCAACGCCGGTCAATCGTGTATCGCTGCCAACCGAATTTTTGTGCAACGGGCGATCTATCCAGAATTTGTAGGACACCTGGAACAGCGCGTTCGCGCACTGAAAGTGGGAGAAGGCAACGAGCCCGGTGTTGAAGTGGGACCGCTGATTGACGCTGCCGCTCTGGCGAAGGCCGAGCGCCATATCGCGGATGCCGTGGCGAAGGGGGCTTCCGTTCTCGTGGGTGGCAAACGAATGGAACGCGCGGGGAATTTTCTGGCACCCACCGTGCTGACGAATGTTGACCCTTCCGCGTTGTGTATGAACGAAGAAACCTTTGGGCCAGTGGCGCCGATCTGTGTTTTTGACGACGAACAGGATGCCATTGAAAAAGCCAATGATTCCCTCTACGGGCTGGCAGCCTATGCCTTTACGCGCGATCTGGGTCGAACGTTTCGCCTTGCCGAGCGCCTCGAGGCAGGCACGGTATCGATCAACGACGCGATCCCAACCACCAGTCAGGCGCCGTTTGGCGGCGTCAAACAGAGCGGATGGGGACGTGAACTTGGTTCAGAAGGTCTGGATGCTTTTCTCGAAACCAAGCACGTTTGTCTTGGAATCGATTGATCTAGCGCTTGCGACGGGGAACCGAAAAGTTCGCTGAATGTACCGCAGGTCTGCCTTCGAGCACCGCATGCACATCGCTGCAGATCATTTGTAACACTGCTTCCTGTGCCTCGAATGTCAATCCGCCGATATGGGGTGTGAGAATGACGTTGCCCAGCGCTTCAAGCGAACCGATGGTGGGTGGTTCAATGGTCCGAACGTCGAGGGCAGCGCCCGCCAGATGCCCCGACATTAGCGCTGCGGTCAACGCCGCTTCGTTCGCAACGTTTCCCCGGGACGTATTGATGAAATACGCTCCCTTTTTCATGTTGGCGAAACACGGCACGTCAAACATCTCGTGGGTTTGCGCGTTGGCCGGCACATGGCACGAGATATAATCGGCTTGCGCAATGGCTTGCTCGAACGGCATCAAGCGGAGCCCCGATGCCGCCAGGGCAGGATGTTCGGGATCGAGAAAGGGATCGTAGCCCACGACATTCAGCCCCATTGCGACCGCCTTTTGGGCGGTCAATCGGCCAATGGCACCGCATCCAATGACTGCCATGCAGCGCCCGGAAATTTCCTGTCCCAGGAACTGCATCCGGTCCCAACCGCCATTTCGGGTGTGTGAGTCGGCGGACAACAATCGTCGCGATAGCGCCACGGCCAAGCCGATCGTCAACTCGGCGACGGCATTCGCATTGGCACCCGGCGAATACGAGACCACCACCCCTGCGTCGCTGGCCGCTTGCATATCGATGTTGTCCAACCCGACGCCGGCCCGACCGATGATTTGCAGATTCTTTGCGTGGGCAAGCATCTCGGCATCGACCTGTGTTTGGTTGCGTACCAGCAGCGCCCGGGCCTGCGCAACCTGCTCGACGAGTTTGGGACGCTGTTGCCAAAGGGCAGGCAAGTGTATCACGTCGAACTTTGCGCGCAATTCTGCAAGGGGCGCACCCGCCATGGGTTCAGTAATCAGAATCGTTGTCATTGCACAGTCTTTGAGTTGTGAAGCCTATCGCAGTTGCGAACCCTGTTTGAGTTGAATGCGTTTTCAGGCCTGCTTGATCCAGAGTTCGAGCAGCCCGCCGTGCATCCGCTCCAGGCCGACTTGCTCCCAGTCGAGCGGCATCTCGCCGCCAAAACCGTAGTACGTAACGACCCGCGTCCCGACTGCCGCCGCTTCCATACGTGTCTCGACCATTTCCACATAACGTCGGAATCGATCCGGAGAGCGAGAAATGGTTTCGTCGACGGCGTGACAGCCGGGCAGGTGCTCGGAAAATGGGTTGAAAAGGTACCACGCCGAATAGGCCGACCAGTCGAGGCCTTGTGCGTCGTCTGCGACGAACGAGCAGCGCTTGATGCTGTGGCGCCGGGCGACGGCATTGGCCACGTTTACCAGGCGCTGGCGTAGTTCGACGCCGGTGAAAACGCCTTCGCTCGACAGCGCGCCGATGAGACAGAGCTTGCCAACGCCGGAGCCGATATCAAGGACGGTGGTCCCGGGTTCGTCCACCAACCACTCGGCTGCCTTGCGGGCCACGGTCGCGGGCGTCCATTGTATGCGACTCATGTCTCGTACCCACCCGGGGTAGAGGTCGTCCCAGGTCTGGTCATCCACGGACTGACCCGCACGCAGTCGCTTGATCGGATCGCTGCCCACAGCCTCCTATATCAGGCCGCCGAACAATAGTCCCCCTCAACCCATCAATGCGGCCGGTATGAGCTTGCCGATCTTGATCTTCTGATCGAGCACCGCCGTGGGCACGCCGAGTGCCGCGCCCATGGTTTTGCTCACGGAGCCGAGGGATTCGCCGGTCGTCACGTCGCCCGCATCGCTCAGACGACCCGTGGTCGAGTCGAAGGCGCCGGCCATGTATTCCTTGACCCGATTGTTGGTGGTGGGAACGAGGCCTCCCACCACACCGGGGCGGATGAACTTTCCGGTCAGCATGGTCACGTGGTGGCTGCCCCAGTGATCGCGGCCCTTCGTGCCGAGCTTGCTCAGCGTTCTGCCGAAGACGTTCTGTATGCCGAAGGTTACGCGATCTTCAAGGCCGCTGTCCTTCAACAGTTGCATCAGTCGCGCGATGTTGCCGACGCTATCGATCGTTTGAGGCGTCTCGTTGACCATCAGATCACTATCGCTGTGGTTGTCGCCACCGAAGGGAAGGCGGACGTAGACAACCGGAGACACGTTCATCTTGATGAGCGCCACCGCGGCCGTGATCTGGTCGGCGGGTCCATTGCCAGCGATGCCCGAGAACATCTGGAGCAGATCATCCGAGAGCGAGCGCGCCTGCCGGCGAGAAATAACCAGCTGATCCATGTAGTCACGCTGCGATTTCGTACCACGGTCGCGCAACAGGGCCGACAGTTGGTCGACCGAGGCGTCGCGCATGGTTTGCAGTTTTCCAAGTGGACTGGTGTCAGCCGCGAGCATGTCTCGAAGCGAGGTTGGTCCGAGGTTCGGCAGGGTCTTTCCCTCGAAGGTGAACTGGTTTCCCGCTCCAGCCGATACCGGTTCGGCCTGAATTGAACCGAGGCATTCGGCCAGCGTCTTTGCAAAGATCGAGGGCGCCATTTCTTGCCGGTCGGTGTAGCCCATCACCCGTAAAACCTTGGGGTGGTTCGGGTGGGCGTTGGTCAGGGTGGTGTGGTGGATGAACGAGGAACGATCGAGTACCCACTGTGGCAACGTACTGTATATCTGTGCTGCGTTTACCTGGTTTGCCCCCAACTTGATCGCAGTCTTTTTCATCGACGGATCGGCAGAGTGCGCGATGTCGTCGAAGTCGTAGGTGCCGGGTGTGTTGGCATTGAAGGGATCGCCGCCACCCGAAGTGCTGAGAATGAGATATTGTAGTCGGTTCTTGTCGCCCGCACAGGCCAAGGACTGCGCCGACGCCTCCGTGGGTCGCAGCAGGAAACTTGCGGGAAGTCCCGTGGCCATGGCCCGTAGGCCAATCGATCCGGTGCCGAACAGAAAACGCGAGAGGGCTTGACGACGGTTTTGCATGGTCGACTCCTACAGTCCGAATGAGGTGGAAAGGGGGGAAGTACAGGCCACGACGAAGGCCGACCGCAACGCATCGCCCTTGCTGGCGGCGGCGGCGAGCGCATCGTCGACATGCTTTTGCAAAATGGCATCGCTTGCGGCTTTCAGCGGGTCACCGTCATCCAGTCCGAGGAGGGCACGGCTGAAGTCCGCTATCGCCTTGTCGCGCTCGACGAACGTCCACACACCGGTCCTGGTATTTTCGACCAGCTCTCGCGAGAGTGCCTCGCAGATCCCGTCGGTCGCCGAGACGAAGAACAGGTTCGGATCCTTTGGCAGGACTGGCGCCACCTCGCCGCGGGCGTATCCGGCATCGGGCAGGCCCATTGCCAGGTTCTGCAGTTTGGTGCGCAGCAAACTCTTGCCCTCCAGGTTGCAGACATCGGGTTGGCGCAACCGCATGCTCAGGCGATCACACAAAACGTCCTTTCGTGCCACGCTCATGATGGCGCCGTATTCCTCGCCCGTTTTGGTACGAGAAGCGAAGGTGACGATGGGAGAGGAGAAGATCTCTTTGACAAGGACGTTGAAGTTGAAGTTCGAGGTCTGGAACACCTTGGCAATGCGTTCAAGTTCAGGATCGTCGGCAAGACAGAATCCCGAGTTGGCCAAATGGCAAAGTTTGAGTGCCCAGGCAAGGGCGAAGCGGGGGTGATTGGCGAGCGCGTCTCCCAGGGCCGCAACACCGCTGCCTCTGACCGGCAAGCTGTCGTCTGCCGAAAAAGAACCCTCGAGCGGGATGCCCTTGGTGACCAGTTCGACCGTGGGCCTTGGTCCGTAGAGCAAGCCGTAGTCCTGACGGAAAAAGTCTCGCATCGGATCCAGGGTGACATGACAACCGTAGCACGGTGTTCCCTTCTGGGCGTGTTCGTCGTCCAGATTCGAATCGTCAAGCGGGATGCTCGAACCTTCTTCAATGAAGGTGAGCGCGAGGGCGGTGATGAGGGTCTGGTTTGCGGTGACGCGAAAGGCGTTGCTTTCGTTCGTGCCCCAGGTCCCGAAGAATCCGGGGGTCGTCATGAATCCGACCCGCTCGCTGCCGAGCACCAGCTCCTTGCTGTTGCGCAGTTTGGCGACCTCGAAGTACAGGGCGTGTTCGTTGTCCGATTTCGCCGTACGAATCGTGACCATGCGATGGTCGGTCCAGTCAGAATCCTGGATGAGTGAGGCAATTCGACCATTGCAGTTCTGTGCGGGCCGGCCGAACAAGATCGAAAACGGACGCGCGATTGCTTCCTGGTTTTTGTAGGCGTAGGCGGCGTTGCAGTTGTCGATGCCCTTGTCGATCGGGGCGAAGGTAAACTTCATGAAGTTGGCGCTGGTTGGATCGAAGGCCGATGGCGAACTGGGTGTGGGATCGGTCGCGGTTCCGGCCCGTGTGATGGTCGTCTGCACACCCGGAAATCGCCGAGATATCCACGAATCGGTGGGTTTCTTTCCGTCATCCAGGACCGGGTTGGCGTCGAGAAACGCCATGTACACCATCATGGCGGTGCTCATCATGTAGGTACGCGTTGTGGTTGCGGCCGTGAAGGGTTTTCCTTCATCGATGAGTTGCAACATTGTCATCGCGAAGCTCGTGTTGAGTGCTTCCTTCAGCAAGGTCGTGGCGGGCGTACCGATCAAGCCACTCAAGGACGTGACGCCTGACTGGTCGTTCAGATCGGTGTCCTGAATCTGATTTTGCTGAAAAGCGCTGGCGAGCCAGGTCTGCAGCTTTCCGCGATACGATGCCCCTTTGCGCCAGCCGTCGACCAATCCGGCCAGTGCCCTCGGATCATCTTTGACGGCCTGAATTTCGGCGGTGGACGGCGCTTCTCCCGTCATCAGATCCTTGATCTTGGCGACGTAGGCCTCCGGTGGCTGCGGGTCGAAGGGAGGAGGAGGGACGTTCGGCTCACTCGGTTTCTCCCCAATCGGGGCGGGCTTGTCTCCGGGCTTCTGACCGGGGGTGGTTCCCTGGGTTTCGATGCTGCCGGTGCAGGCTGAAAGAACGAGCGAGATCGACAGCAGTCCTGTCAGCGGACACAGTGTGAGGGCGGTGAACTTCTTCGTTATCCTGGTCACGACGATAGGTTTTGCAAGAACCTTGCCGAACGTTGCGAGGCCCGCGCTCGGATGGAACTCCCGTAAAATTAAGAACTTGCAGTCCACCGGGCGTCGTGAAAACGAGCCCAAAAGTGTAACAGTTGCGGTTGCAGGGTGTTACACCCGGGCTCAACGAGGGGGTAGACGAAAGCTCTCCGGATCGAACCCGAAACGTTCCATCCAGCGGTGGATCTGCATGCGGGCTTTGCCCATTTCACGCGCCACCGCGCTGACGTTGCCTTCATGGCGACGAAGGGCGTCCAGCACTTGCTCGGCGAGTTCGGAGTTTTCGAGTTCGATGGGCGGTGGCGCTGTTCCCGCGGTCGAAGTCAAGAGCGGCGCCTGTCCAAGGTGCGCCACCTCGATCTGGCCGCTGTCACGCGCAAGCACCACGGCCGCCTGCAAGGTCTGTTCGAGCTCGCGGACGTTCAAAGGCCACTGGCGTGCAAAAAGCGCGTTGCACGCGTCGGCGCTGAACTTGAATCGGTGGGCGTCTTCGCCACCGTGGCGGCGCAAGATCATTTCGGTAAGCAATCCGAGATCGGCCATGCGGTCGCGCAGGGGTTGAAGGTTCAGCGTGAATCCGGCCAGGCGCGCCAATAGATCGGCGCGGAATCGGCCCTCACGGACCGCCTCGTGCAAGCCTGGTTGCGTGGCGGCAATGACGCGGACATCCACCTTCACCGGTTGTGTGGTACCAATCGCGAGGACTTCCCCCTCCTGCAGAAAGCGCAGCAACTTGGCCTGTGTTTGCACGGGCAGCTCCGTCACTTCATCGAGCAACAAGGTGCCACCGTTCGCCGTGCGCACCAGACCCGGGCGATCTTCGCGTGCTTCCGAAAACGCACCCTTGCGATATCCAAACAACTCGCTTTCAACCAGGTTTTCGGGCAACGCCGCACAGTTGACCGCGACGAAGGGTCCCTGTGGGCGCGACAGGGCGTGGATTTCGCGCGCAAGAACTTCCTTGCCCGTCCCAGTTTCACCAACCAGCAGCAAGGGAACGCGCGACGGCGCCAACTTGCCGGTAGCACCGTAAAGCTCAGCAACCTGTGCTACGAATGTTGCAAGCAGACCCGATGCGCCAAACGCCAGGGGCTCTGACGGTCCCCCTGGGTTGCCGGTGCCGTACACAAATACCGAGCGACCGACTGAAAACCAGTCGCCCGGTTGCAAGAGGGCGGGTTGGTCAATCCGCTTGATCCCGTGGCGTGTCCCGTTGCGAGAGCCCAGATCTTCGAGCCACACGTGCTTGTCCTCGAAGCGCAGTCGGGCGTGTTGTCCGCTGGTCGTGGGATCGGGCAGTTCCAGTCGGGCGTCTCCTCTAGTCGCGCCGGGCATCAAGGCAAGCGCGCCGCCCCGGCCGATGTGTAACGTTTTGACGCCAGCCATATCAAGAGACTGTCCGCCCGACAGGGGCGCATCTCCCCGGAGTGCAAGTACGAGATTGGGTCCCGTGTTTGCCCGTGTTTGTTGAACCTGATGTTCGGTCAGCGTGCCGCCTGCCACCATGGGTGTTTCGGCGTCGTCTCTTTCTCCGCCCTGGGTCATGGCAAGGTTCCCGTCCAGCAGGCGCCCAATGTGTTGCTGAAAAGCAGGGGGAAAAAGGCGGTTGAATTTCGTGGTACGTTATCTTCGCCGTCGGTGGCGTTGTCGCGATGGTATTGCCATCCCGCGATGGCACCAAGCACGACGCCGGTCCCGAGTCCAATCCAGCCCCATTGTGTTTGCCAGCTTGCGGTGTCGAGTTCATCGCGATAGCCGTCGTAGGTCGCGGCATCCGGCGCATTGCTGCGACCGCGTGCGGCCAGTCCGTGGAAGGTCAATCCAGCCAATGTTGCAACCGTCGCACCCCCGGCGAGCATGAGAAAACGCCTGGTCAACTGTGTCTTGGGTGGTGCTACCGTGGGCGGATTTTGTTCCACGACGGCGGGCGTTGGCGCGGGTTCTTTCGGTGCCTGCTCACACCGTCTCAAGGCCAACTCGGCCGCCTGTTGTTCCGCTTCACCGAGCCGCTGTCGCATGAAGCGCCGATAGAGCGGGTCCGCGATTTCGCAATGGCCCGACAGCCGTTCGGCCTGTGCCCACGCAAACAACGCGGCCCGATTGGGCGAGTGTTCGAATGCGAACGCAAAGGACGCGCGCGCCTTCTCGAAATCCTGGTTTTGTGCCGCGGCGACACCTTCATCGAAGTGCGTTCGCGCCTCGTCGCTCTGCGGTTCGGCGGGCAAGGTTTCGGTATCGGATGCGTTTTGCGCCTTCGCGCGCGCAACGACGGGCAGCAGGCCCGCAAGCAGGACCGTCGCGGCGAAAAGCCAGGCAGAACTTCGGCGAAAATCAAACACTCGGTCGGCTCACTGGGTTGGCAAGAGTACCGAATCCGGATCCCAGACACGGACTTTTTCTCGTGGTGGCGCTTTGGGCTGGTTCGTTTCGATCCGGGGAAGGGCACTGATTGCGCGTGATCGTTGCCGCATTGACGGCGATCGTTTGGTTTCTGGCTGGGGCGGTATCACGGTCGGCTTGGGCAGGACCGGGCGCATGACGTCATGTGTCGGCAACGGATCCGGCCGTTTATTGGGAAGGGTGGCGACGGGCTTCTGGGGTGGTTCAACGGCCGAATGTTTCAACCGGAGTAAAGCGACGATCATGAGCGCAATGCCCGCGAAAATTGCGAGGGGGATTCGGTGGCGGCTGCGGGATTGCAACGGCGCAAAAGTCGATGCCATGGCCAGTGAAACGTGGGCGGGCACCGCCGTTCCATCGACTTGTGTGGTCTCTCCAATGTCTATTGGGAGGTCGCTTCCGTCCTCTGCACCGTCCGCATCGGAAGAGGCGCCCTCGGCGGAGGTGCCATGTCGGGCCAACTGGGTGAGGTGTTCCCCGAGGGTTTGGCCATGCTGTTCGGCCGATTGCCATCCGGCCAGTTTATTCGCGAACAGTTGGCGCAAGCAGGCTTCTCGGTCATCCGTATCACACGGTTGCTGCGAGTCGCGCGCGAAATCGTGCAATGCCCCGGCCAGACTTCTCGCGTCGGGGTAGCGCGCTTCCGGCGCCAGTGAAAGGGCGCGCATCACGATCGCCGCCAGCGCGGGTGGGTAGTCGGCACGTCGCCGGGCAGGCGGTGTGACCTGACAGTGGGTCACTTGTTTGAGGACCGCCATGTCCGTTGCCCCCTGGAAAAGCCGCGTGTCCGTTGTCAATTCGTACAACAGAATGCCGAGCGCAAAAACGTCGGTACGACGGTCTACCGCGTTACCATGCGCCTGTTCGGGCGACATATAAGACAGCTTCCCCTTGAGCGTCCCGGCCCGGGTCTCGGTTTGTTGCAACGTCGATTTTGCGATGCCGAAGTCCGCGACCTTGACGCCTCCGTGATACGAAACAAGAATGTTTGAAGGGGAAACGTCCCGATGCACGATGTTCAACGGGCGACCCAGCTCGTCCCTTCGTTCGTGCGCGTAATGGAGCGCGTGGGCCGCCTCGCTGATGATCATGGCCGCAATGCCATCGGGGACGCGCACACCGTTGGTTGTTGCGGCCCGCATGATCGTGCGCAGATCCTCGCCGTGGACATATTCCATTGCGAAGTACGGCACCCCATCCTGATCGCCCATATCGTGGACCTGCGTGATATTGGGATGATCCAGGCGGGCGAGCAGACGTGCCTCGTCGAGAAACATCCGCACCAGCTTTTTGTTGCCCGCGCATTCGGGCATCATCCGCTTGAGCACGACGATCTTTTCAAAATCGCCGGGCCCCGCGACGCGGGCGAGGAAGAGTTCGGCCATGCCGCCCACCGCGAGGCGCCGGATCAACTGATAGCGGCCCAGCTGATTCTGGGCCCGTTCGTCGGCCACGCCGCGGTTGTTGATCAACAGGGGCCGGTCAGACGGCGCCGTAGCGGGGGTGGGGGAGGTTGAACTTTTCACGACAGGGGACGGGCGGTCCGCGATTCGATAGTATACCCCTATCGAACGAACCCCTCATATGAAGGATGTGCGACGGGACTGCGGCGGCGCCTTGCGTTGGACGGTGCTCGTCTTGGTGCTTGTCGGTGCCGTTGGCGGTACCGGGTGTCATCCCGATCCGTACGCTTGTGCCACGGACACTGCCTGTGTTTTTCACGGGGTAGTCGGACAGTGCGCTGCGGGCGCTCGGTGCGCTTTCCCCGACGACCAGTGTGCTTCGGGCCTCCGATATGCGGACGATCCCAAAGGTCAACGTCAACCCTGTGCCCCTTCGCGTATGGAATCCGACTCCGGTCGCGATGCAGGCAATTCGGATGCCCCACCTGAAACGGCCTGTGTCTGGTCGGGTCTCGTCGCCGGAGACGAACACACCTGTGTGCTACGGAATGCCGAGAATGCCGATCGCACCGCGCGGATGTTTTGTTTCGGCGACAATGCCGAAGGTCAGCTTGGCGACGGGTCATTGATGTCACGCGTGAGCGCGAGTGCCGTTCCAGCGCCAGCGTCACCGGTCGCGATTGCTGCGGGCAACGATCATACCTGCGTGCTTGATGCAAAGCGCGCCGTTTGGTGTTCGGGCAGCAACACCAACGGACAGCTCGGAATCTCGGGCGTCAAACGAACGCTTTCGGCCAAGGCTGTCCCGGATGCGACCGATGTGGATTCGGTTGTTGCGGGTGGCAATCACACCTGCATTCTGCGCAGTGGGGCCGTTTTGTGCTGGGGCGACAACCGTCGAAGCCAACTCGCTAACCCGGCGATCGACGAATCATTTTCTCCATTGGCCGTTGCAGGTCTGCCGAAGATCGTGTCGCTTGCTGCGGGTGAGGCTTTCACCTGCGCGCTTGCGGACGACGGACAGGTGTGGTGCTGGGGTGACAATCAACGCAACCAGATCAACGGAAACACGTCCGCCACGGTTGCGACGCCATTCCGCCGCGTGGATATCATGGGTGCAAAGCAAGTGGTCGCCGGTGCCCGTTTCGCATGTGTTCGCGTCGCATCGGCGCAGGGCGCGCAGATCAGCTGCTGGGGCGAGAATCAGGACGGCCAGACGGGACGGTCGCTCTCCACGCGCGAGGCCGACGCCGCCGTGGTACCCGGTCTGCCTCCGGTACGCGATCTGGGCGCGGGCGAGGCGCACGCGTGTGCGATCACCGAACAACGAACATTGTTTTGCTGGGGACGTGGCAATTCGGGGCAGATCGGCACGGGGGGGACGTCGGACAGCTTTGCTCCCGTACTGGTTCCCGGCCTCAAGGGGGTCAATCGTGTTGCGTTAGGACTGGCACACACTTGTGCTCTCACCTCCGGTGGATTGCTTTGTTGGGGACTGGGCAATTCCGGTCAGCTGGGCAACGGCGTTCGTCTGCAAAGCAATCGGCCTGTGCAAGCGAGCAATCTCAATCTCATCGAGACGGTCACGACGGGTCGGGCGCACAACTGTGCGCGGCTGGTCGATTCGACCGTCATGTGCTGGGGTGCGGGAGGCAACGGCCAGCTTGGCAACGGTGCGCGTTCCGATCGAAGCGTGGCCGGACCCGTGAGCGGATTGTCCGGCATTGTTCAGCTGGCACTCGGCGGCGATCTGTCCTGCGCGCTTTCTGATGCCGGCGCGGTGCAGTGCTGGGGTCGCAACGACGAGGGCCAGGTCGGAGCGGGCGACATCACGCCGAAATCGCGTCCGACCACGGTGCCACTGCCCGGCAAGGTGGACGAGATTGCGGTCGGCGGTGGACATGCCTGCGCACGGATGGGTGGTACGGTTCAATGCTGGGGCCACGGCGATTGCGGAGAGATGGGCGACGGCATGATGAATGATCGTTTGGTGCCCGCGTTGGTTCCCGGGATACTCGACGCCCGCTCACTGGCACTTGGCGACCACCAAACCTGCGTGGTTCGACAAGGCGGGCAGGTCCTTTGCTGGGGAGGCGGTGCGTCGGGTGTGTTTGGTTCGCAGGTCGGAAAGTTGACCACGCCGCAACTTCAGGCCGATTTTGGCAAGGGTGTTCGAGCGGTCGCGGGCCCGGGTCGATTGTGTGTTCTCAACGATGCGAACCGCTTCGTCTGTCGAGGCGGGGGTGTGGATGCAAACCATTTGCCTTTGCTCGACACGACGCTCGTCACACTGGACGCCGGCGCATCAATCCTGGCTCTGGCACGCGGACATGCCTGTACCCTCGACCCGACTGGAACGCTGGCCTGCTTTGGTGGCAACGAATACGGGCAGCTGGGGTCGGGCGATCTCATCAACAATCCGGTTCCTCGTGTGGTACGAATTGCGAACAGCACAGTGAAAGCCGTGGGGGTGGGGGACGACCACTCCTGCGCCGTCATCGAGGGGGGGAGCGTTTTCTGCTTTGGCAACAATTTGAACGTTCAGCTTGGCGACGGCGAACGTTTTGTCGAAGCGATGCCGGTCACACAACGCCCTTGCCGTGCGAACCCAATCTGCGGTAGATTTCACCCGCCGACGACACGTTGCGAGAGGAAAGGCTTCGCTATTTCCGCTTGAGCTCCAGCGCCGCACGCACTTTCCGGGCAAGCTCGTCATGGCTGTACGGCTTTTGCAGGAATACCGCCCCTGCGTCGGTGATGCCTTTGTCGGCGAGCAAGTCGGCGGTGTACCCCGACGTGAATACAACCGGAAGGTTTGGACGCAACTTCGCTGCACCGCGATACAATGCGTGTCCGTCGATTGAGGGCAACCGGATGTCCGTAAGCAACAGGTCAAACGGCAGGCCACTCTCAATGAGGCGCATCGCCTCGTCGCCGCGTTCAGCAACGCAAACTTTGTAACCCAGCGTTTCCAGCATGCGGCGTGTCACTCGCAAGACCATGTCGTTGTCTTCAACCAGGAAGATGGTTTCGTCTCCACCTTGAGCTGGGATTGTGTGCTCCGGCGGTGTCGCGACTCCCGGTCGGCATAGCGGAAGGTGAATTTGAAACGTCGATCCCTGTCCGGGCGCCGACGTTACCTGTACGAATCCTCCGTTTTGTTGGACGATTCCATAAACCAGTGAAAGGCCCAGTCCCGTGCCAGAGCCAATGGGTTTGGTGGTGAAGAAGGGCTCAAAGATGCGAGATATGACCGCCTCGGTCATTCCATCGCCGGAATCGCGAACGGTGATTCGTGCATGCGAACCTGGACGCGCGTCGGGATTATCGCGCCGGGCGTCCTCGGCAATCTCGACAGGCGCGATCGCTATCATCAACTGTCCGCCGCCCGGCATGGCGTCGCGGGCGTTCAGGGCAAGGTTGATGATGATCTGCTCGATCTGTGTTCGATCGGAACGCACGAACAGAGGGTTTTCGGTTTTCTCGAAACCCAGCTCAATTTCAGCGCCGATCAGTCGGCGCAACATTCGAGAATTATCTTCGAGCACCACATTGAGATCGAGCTCGGTTGGTTCAATCGGCTGCCTTCGACTGAAGGTCAACAGATGTCTCGTCAATCCCGCCCCTCGTTTGACAGCGTCTTTCAGATCCTGAAGATCCGGATCACCGGGTTGCAATTTTCGCGTTAGCAGTTCCGCGATCCCACCAATGCCTGTGAGCAAGTTGTTGAAGTCGTGCGCAATGCCACCGGCCAACTGTCCGACAGCCTCGAGCTTCGCGGAATCTGCGAGCTTCAGTTCGATCGCCTGAAGGCGTAGTTCCGCCTGACGCGCCTTGGTCTGGCTACGTTTTTCGGTGGTGATATCTCGGGTGAGAATGGACGCGTGGGTGACAATTGTGCCTTCTTTTATCGGTCCGACGATTGAGTCGTACCATTTGTCGAGACTTGGAACGTGCACTTCGTACGAAGCCGATTTCCCTTCGTTGAACACCGATTCAAATGCCTTCCGCATCGTTTCGTGATCGGAATGCGATACGAAATCAAACGGGGTGGCCTTGCCGATTAAGTCTGATAGCTGCAATCCTGGTGCAACGAAGTTGACGAAGGTGTATTTGTAGTCTCGATCGATGATCACAACAAAATCAAACGGATTCTCGACGATCGAGCGCCACTTTTGTACAGACTTCGCGAGTTCGACCCGACTCTCAAGGAGGTCGATCTCCGCGCGCACGCGTGTGGTCACATCCTGAGCAATGCCGAAGAGCTGCGTCGGATCCCCCGTGGGGCCACGTGCCAGGATCGACTCCCATGAGTGAAGCCATCGAAAAGATCCGTCCGCTGATTTGACCCGGTACTCGATCTCGACCACGGTCCCATCCGGGACGTGTACCAATCCGGCGTGGTGCGCGAGGACCCGAGGCAGGTCATCCGTGTGGATGATCATCTCCAGCAGTCGGGTCCCCATGGATAGAACCTGCTGGGCGGTGTAACCGAGCATCTCTGCCATTGATCTATTGGCGAACAGGCTTCGATGACCAACGAGATCGTACACGTACACCAGACCGGGCAAGTTCGCGCCGATCCGATCCATTGCCGTCGGAACATCGACAAACTCCCATAGTTTCGCCTTCGTTTCATCACCCATCGCTGCCGCTCATCACAACGTTAACACGGTGTCAGACCGGGATACAGTAGCCCCGGAAAATGCCCTAACTGGGGTCTGTTAATGCCACGGCAAAATTTCGTATGGTGCGGCACCAACAATTGGAAACTACAATGAACACCATCGAAGCGCTTGTATCGGATTTCACCAACAAACTCACCGCTGCCATTCAGGCGGACATGTGGGAACGCCTTCAGGCCGCTATGCCCGGCAGGGTTGTTTCGCCAAAGAAGCGTGGTCCGGGTCGACCCCCCAAGGGCAGTAAGGCTGTTGTGTCGGCCGTGTCAGATGGCTCCGAAGTTGCTGATACGAAGGCTCCGCGAAAACCGATCACGGCAAAACGCGCCGCAGCGATGGCTCGACAGGGTGCGTACATGGCAATGCTTCGCCAGTTGGAAGGAGCGAAACGCGCCAAGGTTCAAGCCGCCGCCAAGAAAGACGGCGTCGAAGTAGCGATGGTCCTCGCCAACAAGTTCTTGAAATAGTTCAGGGCTTCGATTGCGGTTCGTAGCGAACGATCTGGGGAGCGTCTCGTGCTACGGAATCGATCCAACCTGCCTTCGCATCGGGAAACGCGTCGGCATAGGGCACGTAAGGTTTGAGATCGAGGATGGGCGTTCCGTCGAGCAGATCGATTCCCCGCACGTGCAACCTGCATCCCTCGACGCGGAGCAACTGAACGCAAGACAGGCCAATGGGATTGGGACGATCCGGTGAGCGCGTCGAAAAGACGCTTCGCCGAACGCGCGGTCCGCGGGGTGGCATCACCTGTGGCGCCCAGGTGCCACCCTTGTGAAGCCAGGACACGATCCAGAGCCGTTCGATCCCCTCCAGATCAGTCAACGCATTCTCCGGAATCTGTGTGGGATCAAGCTCAAGCACCGCAACTTCGGCCGATCCGGCGGCGGTTGCCTGCTGAGGTGTTCCGAATCGGCGCTGGTACGGCGAGCGAACCCATCCAATCGGCGTGACGGCAAAGGGTCCGCGTGTGGCCTGCTCGGCGTCCGGGGTGGTCATGGCTGCACTATCCAACGTGGGTGGCATCTTGCCAACCCGTAGGATCGTCTATGCTGCCGGCGAACGTGACGACCCCCGATCTCCAACCGCTCTCGGCGGCTGCCATCCGCGAGGCGGCACTTGCCTGTCGGTTTACGGTTGTGGGTTTTGCGGAGGCACGCCCCGTGGACGAGACGCCGTTGCGAGCTTGGCTGGCAGCGGGTTACGCAGCCGACATGGACTGGATGCATCGCAACGCGGAAGCACGTCTGGACCCAGCGCGTGTTTTGCCCGGTGTGAAAACGGTGGTGGCATTGGGGATCGGTTACAAGCGGCCGTCCAGCGAGCGATCTCGAATCGCCAGCTATGCGCGCGGACGCGACTACCACTACGCCCACCGCGACAGGATGCGCAAACTGCGCAAGCATTTGTTGCAGCTGGATCCGGGCATAGACATGTACGCCTGCGTTGATACGGGCGTTGCAATGGAGAAGGTTTGGGCGGAACGCGCAGGTCTAGGGTGGATCGGAAAAAATGGATTGCTCATCAACAAAAGCCTGGGCTCCTGGTTGACGCTGTCCGTGATGTTTTTGGATCGCAGTGTCGATGTTTACGATCAACCGCACGAATTTTTGTGTGGCGATTGCGTACGTTGTCTCAAGGGCTGTCCAACGGATGCCTTCGTTTCGCCTGGCGTTGTCGATGCGAGGCGGTGCCTGTCCTATCAGTCCATCGAAAATCGAGGGACGGTTCCGGAGCCGGTGCGCAAGGGGTTTGTTGGCCGCGTTTTTGGCTGTGACATTTGCCAGGATATCTGTCCGTGGAACAACGACGAAGTTCCCGTTGGCGACAGGCGATTTGAGCCCCGGGCGTTGGCCTCGTTGACACCTGCCGAGATCGCTGGGCTTGGTGAGGCAGAGTGGAAGACGTTGTCAGCCGGGATGGCCGTCGCGCGCGCGCAGTTCGATGGTTTGAGGCGCAATGCCTTGCTATCGATTGGTGCACAACGCGACCGCACCTGTCGAGAGCTTGTGATTCGATTGTGCGCGGATGAAAGTCCCATCGTTGCCGAAGCAGCCAGGTGGGCGCTTGGGATGTTGCCGGAGATGCCGCCGTCGTGGTAAGTCGGCGACCAGAGGTCAGGGTTTGAAGATAGGCATCGTCACCGAGAACTATAACCCACGGATCGGGCTCAACTCGGTCGTGCAGTGGATGCCGTCCGATCGCTTGCATGGCTCGCAGACAACGATAAGCTGCCGCCGCCACCTCCATGAAAGTAGCCCTGCTTTGCGAGAATTACTACCCGACGATGGGTGGTATTCAAGAACACGTCTACAATGTGGCCAAGAGCCTGCGCCTTGCGGGGATTGATGCACACGTCATCACAGGCCTACCTGGAATCGCGGAAACAAAATCCGGCGCCGCCCGCAAACGTGTTGCGCTGGGTCGCAACATTGTCCAGGGGTTCGACTGGAAAGTTCTCACCGGAAGGATTCTGGCAACCTACGAAGACGCGATTAGGGTTAGCGACGCCCACACCGGCAACTAACCTTGGCTCGGAGCCAGGCCTACCCCAACCCCACGTACGCCAAACACTCCGCCGTCAGATCCTGCCGCGCGCGTGCCACGATTGCCTCTGCCTGTTCCGGCGTCAGCTCCGCGCTGTGTCCTCCGACCTTGCCCTGTCGAATAAACGTTCCTTCCTTCGACATTGCGGGCGCGCCCTTTGTCTTGCGCGTGAACTTGTCCGCGTTCTCTTTCATCCAGCGAAACGACGCGTGTTCAATCGCGGCTGTACGTTGCGCCGGTGTGACCTTCCAGCCGAGAAACGCGACGATCCGATCGATCTGTCCCGGCAGATCCGCGATCAGATCCTGGTAACGCATCATCAACACGTTCGGTTGATCTCGGTGCGGCCACCACGAGGCGACGTTGCGATACCATCCACCAAACGAGAGAAACCGATCCACACACTGTTGCATGTTCTCGAAGCACATCGATGGCATGTCGGGTAATGCCTCGGGATTGATGCCATTCATGTGGTGAAAGAAACTGACGCAACAGTCGCGTGGATCGCGCACGGTGAGGATGATGCGTACCACATCGCTGCCCGGCGTTTGCATGAACGTGCAGTGGGTTTTGAACACACGCGGGTTGGCGATGCGTTCGTATTCCGCGATCACGTCGCCAGTCGGCACACCGGGTCGGGGCATTTCGATCCACGGCACCGCATCAAAGATCGACTCGAAGGTCGTATCCCCGCCGGTCCGAAGCTGGTGCAGGATCTGCTGCATCCAGGTGGTCCCCGCCTTGGCAGCCGTTGTGATCAACACGTCCGTGGGGCGCGGGATGAAGTTCGCGAGCAAGTGGGGATCGTGCATGAAACTGGGCGTCCCCCACCGTGGATCAATCGTTGTCATGCCCGGCATCCTACGGGTTCAAGGCTGTGCGTACCAGATCGCGCGGCACCGTGGGCTTGGGAACCGAATACCGGCGGCCGTGTCCAGGCGCAAACCAGCGTCGGACGTCGAGGTCAATGCCGTTGCCATGCATGTAGTTATAGAGCGCCCGGCGCAGACCCTCGCCGAGGGCGTCGTGGTCCGTTTCGGTGGGGTCCACAAACGACACCTCGTTGCGCGCGAAACGAATCGACGAAGTGGGGAGTTCGTCGTCCTTTAGAATTCGGATGCCGTAACGTTTGGGCGACGCAAAAATTGGGCTATGCACCGTGGCCGCGAAACGATGCCAAAACGCAGATTGAATACATCGTTGTTCAAACAACTGTCGCACACGTTCCAGTGCGTCTACGGTCTCCTGGGTGGTTTCAGTCGGAAAACCGTACATCAGATAGGCGTGTACCATGATGCCGGCGTCCGTAAAGGCCCGCGTGACCCGGGCGACCTGCTCAACCGTGACACCTTTTTTCATCAACGAAAGCAGGCGATCCGAGGCAACCTCCAATCCTCCGGTAAGCGCAATACACCCTGACCGCGAAAGCAACTCCGCCAGCTTTGGCGTGAAGGTTTTCTCGAAGCGGATGTTGCCCCACCAGCTGATGCGAACGTTGCGTTCAAGCAGCCGCTCGGCAAGTGCCCGGAGGGCCGCAGGGGGCGCGGCCTCGTCAACAAAATGAAAGCCCGTGGTGCCGGTCTCGGCGACGAGGCTCTCGATGCGATCCACGAGAACGTCGGCGGAAGCCACATCATAGCGGCTGATGTAGTCGAGACTCACGTCGCAGAAGGTGCATTTTTTCCAGTAGCACCCGTGTGCGACCGTGAGTTTATTCCAGCGGCCATCGGACCAGAGGCGGTGCATCGGATTGGCCATTTCCAACAGCGATACGTAATCGGACAGCGGCAAGCCATCGTAGGTTGGCGTGCCGGTTTCGGCGTGACGAAAGTCATTCGACGCACGCGTGTGGAATACGACCCGGTCGCCCGATGTGGTCGTTTCGCGTCGATAGGTACGAACCAACTTTTCCGGTTCGTGCCGATCGCGTTCGAGGAATTCGATGAGCTCGACAAAACAACGTTCACCGGCATCAAGTGTCACGAAATCGAAGTCGTCGAAGACCCGCGGCTCGGCAAGCTGGCGCAGTTCCGTGTTCGGGTAGCCACCGCCCAGGATCGTGGTCACCCTGGGATCAAGCCGTTTGAACGTGCGAGCGAGCTGAAACGCGCCAATCACATTGCCTGGGAACGGGGCCGTGATGCCCACGACGGAGGGTTTGTGTTCTAGCGCAAGCTCGGTGGCAATCGCCGCAAGCGTTTGGTCGACATACGTTGGCGGAGCCGACAACGAGCGGGCAATCTCATCAAAGGTTGCGGCGGATGCTGCCAGCTTTTCGCCGTAACGAGAGAGTCCAAAGCGTGGATCAAGCACGTCACGGATGACGTCGGCAAGGTCATCGATGAAGAGGCTCGCCAGGTGTTTCGCACAATCCGTAACACCAAGATTGCCAAAGCCCGTGAACAGCGGATCGTCGCGGGGATCGTCTGAGTCGCCAACCGCGTCGAGGGGCGCGAAACGCGGACCTTCCGGTAGAAAATCCCGACCGGCGATGCGGTGGGCAAGGGTGGGGTCTTTGCCCTGCAAAAAGCGAAGGGCACAGTCAGCGGTTTTGATATAGCGATCGGCCCCTGCCACAAACGTTGCGATGTGGGGCTCGGGATTGGCGACGTTCGCCGCCTCGCCCGCCAGATGCGCGACCCCCTTGCTCGAAAATAACCGCAGGAACAGGGAGAGGGCCGGATCGGCCTGAACGACCGAATGGGGACGTCCGGTCTCGTGACTGTCTCTTATACACATCTCCGAGCCCA
>ENA-ORBV01006411-ORBV01006411.1-microbial-mat-metagenome-genome-assembly--contig:-NODE-6411-length-20788-cov-12.694848_pt1 | contig 20788 bp, 19 predicted proteins | sample MGYA00237777_ERZ505514 | MGnify/ENA primary metagenome ERZ505514 (study PRJEB26160, sample SAMN06269048) | microbial mat metagenome | isolation source: Oligotrophic lake microbial mat | place... | reverse complement strand
GGACTCCTCGGACTGTGGATCGCGTTGCGCGATCGAAGACTGCGTCCCGTGATGGTCTTCGTCCTCGCGTGGGGCGTCTTCTTCCTGCTGAACCCGAGCGATCACGTGCGCTACTTGCTGCCCGTCACCGTGCTGCTCGCGCTGCCCGCCGGGCTCGTCGTCGAGCGTTGGTGGAATCAACCGTTCGGGAAGGCGGCGGTCGTGCTCGTGCTCGCCGTGCCGCTGATCCAGGCCGCGCGTTTCGATTTCCTCCTGTCGCGCGCCGACACGCGTGCGATCGCGGAGGCGAAGCTCGAAGGGCTGGCCGTCGGCTCGCGCGTGGCGATCGACCGCTACGGCCCGTTCGCGGATCCGAGCCAAGCCGGACTCGCCGTGCTCGAGCGGCTTCGCGCGACGTGCGGTCAGAAACTGCGTCCGCGCGAGGAGCGTCGACGTTTGGAACTCGCGGCGGGCCGTGAACGCGGCGGCGTCGACGGAGTGCGCGTCGAGGAACTGTTCTCGTTCGACGAGCGCGCAAGCACGATGAGCGTTCAGGACTGTCTGGCAGCCGAGATCGGTCAGGATCCCGAGGCCGTCCTGCGTCGGTTGGGCGTGACGCACGTGCTGCTCGTCGATCGTCGCCCCGGAGACGGTGCGCCGAGTCTCCTCGCGCGACCACTCGCGCTCGGCGCGGTCTCGTGGGTCGTCGATCCCGCGCGTGCGGAGGGTGTCGCGCCGCGCGAGGCCTTCTTGCCGACCGAAATGGACTTCCCGCTCACCGGGTTGTGGAGCGTGGAGAGACCCGGGCCGCGCCTCGAGCTCGTCGCGTTGCGCGATGGTTGATGCGCTGCGCGGAGCCTGATGCGCTGTGCGGTAGTGGAAGGCTGTGGCGGTGCTGAATGCGCTGCGCGGCGTTGAATGCGCTGCGCGGTGTTGAATGCGCTGCGCGGTGCTGAACGAGCTACGCGGTGCTGAATGCGCTACGCGGTGCTGAATGCGCTGCGCGGTGCTGAATGCGCTGCGCGGTGTTGAATGCGCTGCGCGGTGTTGCCTCGCTCACAGAACGACGCCGCGCGTGTGGATGAAAAGGCCGCGCGCCGCGCACTCCTCGAGGGAGCGCGCGGCGCGCGGGTTCGTTCTGAACGCGGAGGCTTTCACCTCCGCGAGATCTCAGTAGCGGTCGTCGTACCCGCCGCCGCCGCCGCCACCGCGACCGCCGCCGTAGCCGCCGCGACCGCCGCCGCCGCCGCCACCGTAGCCGCCACGGCCACCGCCGCCACCGCCGCCCGAGCCACCGCGGTTGCGGTCTTCGGACTCGTTGACGCGAAGCGGGCGACCATTGAAGTCCTGGCCGTCGGTGGCGCGGATCACAGCGCTCACATCATCGACCTCGATCTCGACGAAGCCGAAGCCCCGCGAGCGGCCGGTGTCGCGGTCCGTGATCACGCGAGCGCTCTGGACATCACCGTGGGGGGTGAAGATCTGAGCCAGCTCATCATCACCGACGCTCCAGGGCAGGTTCCCGACAAACAACTTAACCAACATCAGCTGCTCCTCTGCGCGTGCGCAGTGTTACTTGGGCGGACAGCGCGCATTACGCCGTGGCTCCGCCAGACTCAGACAAGACGACCCGTACAGCCGGCAGCTAAATTCCTTTAGCTGTCTCGCTCCGGCCCACAACGTAACACTACCTTCGCGCGAAGAAGTTCTGCCGAGCGACCAGGGGACTTACAGGGTCCGGTCAGGGTCTCGCAGCACGTGACGTTGGCAAACACCACTACTATACCACATTCTGACAAAACTGCAAGCGCGGTTAAAAATTCATGCGCGGCCTGCGCCACATGACGCGCAGCACGCTCACGCTATATCTAGGGGTACGCGCTGGCGCGCAGCACGCCCGGACGCTAGATGTTGTGTGCTTATCCACACTAATCCACAAAATGTGGATAAGCTCATCAGAGGCGCCCCTAGATGTAGACTCTGGGGCGTGGGGCTGTGCCGCCGTGTTATAATGCGGCAACGAGTGACACACCCGTGCGGGGGGGGGATGGAAGACGAGGAACGGCTGCTCAACCCGAAGCCCGACGGCGATGACCAGCAGGTCGAGAAGAGTCTGCGCCCTCGCAACCTGGCCGAGTTCATCGGGCAGGAGAAAGTTGTCGAGCAGCTGCGCATCGCGATCATGGCCGCCAAAGGCCGCCGCGAGCCGCTCGACCACACGCTCTTCTATGGGCCGCCTGGCCTGGGCAAAACGTCGCTCGCGAACGTGATCGCCGGCGAGATGGGCGTGAAGATCAAGGTGACGAGCGGCCCCGCGATCGAGCGGGCCGGCGACCTTGCCGCCCTGCTCACCAACATGCAAAAAAACGATGTGCTCTTCATCGACGAGGTCCACCGCCTCAACCGGGCCGTGGAGGAGGTGCTCTACCCGGCGATGGAGGATTTTGCGCTCGACCTGATCGTGGGCAAGGGGCCGAGCGCCCGCAACCTACGCCTCAAGCTCCCCCGCTTCACCGTGATCGGCGCGACAACCAGGCTAGCTTTGCTCACCTCGCCCCTACGCGACCGCTTTGTGGCGCCGCACCGCATGGAGTTCTACTCCCACGAGGCCATGTGCGAGATCGTCACCCGCTCGGCGCGTATTCTGGGCATGCCGATCACGGAGGAGGGCGCGCAGGAGATCGGGCGGCGCGCGCGCGGCACACCGCGCATCGCCAACCGCCTGCTGCGCCGCGTGCGCGATTACGCCCAGGTAGTGGCCGACGGCCAGATCGACCTGCCTGTGGCGCGTGCAGCCCTAGCCCAGCTCGAAGTAGACGAGCTCGGCCTCGACGAGAACGACCGGCGCCTGCTGCGCGCCCTGATCGAGCTGTTCAACGGCGGCCCCGTAGGCCTAAGCACGCTTGCGGCAGCCCTGGCCGAAGAGGTCGACGCGATCGAGGATGTCTACGAGCCGTTCCTGCTCCAGCTCGGCTTTCTCCAGCGCACGCCCCGCGGCCGCATGGCCACCCGCCGCTCGTACGCCCACCTCGGCGTGCCCTTCGTAGAGCGCCAAGCCCCCCTGGATGAAGGCGGGCCGACGCAGGGGCGGCTGTTTTAAGGTATGGGGCGTTTGGACCACGAAGGGCGTTTGGACCACGAAGGGCGCGAAAGGCTGCGAACGGCGCGAACGCGAACAACGCGAAACCGCGAAGCCCATTGCGGCTTCGCGGTTTCGCGTTCGTGTCCTTCGTGCTTGTTCGCGCCGTTCGTGGTCCAGACGGTTCGCGCCGTTCGTGCTTGTTCGCACCGTTCGTGGTCCAGACGGTTCGCGCCGTTCGTGGTCCAGACGGTTCGCGACCTTCGCGGTACAGCCGACTGATTACGCCTTGCTGTCCCGCTTGGCGTCGATGATGATCGTGCCGGGGGGCGGCAGCACGGCGGGCGGGGCGACCTCGCGGCGGCGGCGCACCAGGGTGGAGCCACCGTTGGAGCGGGTGGCGCCGCCGAAGCCGAAGGCCGCGCGCTCGCTCTTCGCGCTGATCGGCGTGTAGGGGTACTCAGCCTCCACCCGATCCAGGATCTCCTTCACGTCGAGGTCTGTCAGCTCGTTGCGCATAATCAGCGCCTCGGCGATGGCGATCACAGCCTCGCGGTTGTTCTCCTCCAGCTGCTTCACCTGACGGTACTGCTCGTTGAGAATCGCCTCGACGCGCGGCTTGATCTCGCCGCCGCTCAGGCCCTGCATGCCGAAGGTGAGGTGTGAGAAGAAGCTCTCGTCCATGCCGTAGGCACCCACCATCATTGCGGCTAGGCCGGTGGCGCTCTGGAGATCCCCGGTGACGCCACTCATCTGGATGTTAAGGAAGAGCTCCTCGGCGGCGCGGCTGCCGAGCGAGATCTTGATCCGATCCAGCAGCTCGTCCTTCGTACGGGTGTGGATCTCCTCCTCGGGCTTCCAGGCGGCGAAGCCGAGCGCGTTGCCGTGGCGCACGATCGTCACCTTGGTGAGGCGCTCCTTCTTGAGCAGCTTCACCATCACGTAGGCGTGGCCGGCCTCGTGGTAGGCGATGCGGCGGCGCTCCTCGTACGACATGCTGCGGATCGGCTGGCGTAGGCCCCACTCGTGGGTCTCGCGGGCCTGGGTAAAGTCCCAGTAGTTGATCGCGGCGCGGTTGTCGAAGTGGGCGTGGATGGTCGCCTCGTTGATGCAGAACTTGATCGCGACCGGGGTGTAGCCGATCGTATCGGAGACCATGCGATCAAGCGGCATGGGCTCGTGCTTCACCTTGCCGAGGTAATACGCGATCACATCGCGGCGACCGTCTCCGTCGGGGGCCTCGACCGAGATCTTGCGATCAAAGCGACCGGGTCGCAGCAGCGCGGCGTCGAGGCTCTCGGCGAGGTTGGTGGCGCCCATCGTCAGCACCGTGGGCATCTCGGTTTTGCCGCGGCGCAGGCGCAGCGTGCGCAGCAGCTTGCCGAACATACCATCCTGGGGGGGCGGGTCCATCTGGAGCAGCAGCTCGTTGAGCAGACCGCTGTTGCCGCCCATGCCACCCATGCCCATCATCATGTTCTGCTTGCCGCCCACATCCAGGCCCATAGCACCCGTGCCCTGCATGCTGGGGCTGCGAGCGCCGCCGATGGCGTCGATCTCGTCGATGAACAGGATGCAGGCGCCGTACTCCTTAGCGAAGCGGCGGGCCTTACGGTACAGGTTCATCACCTTGATGTTGCCCATGCCCATAAAGGCCGAGGTGAGCGAGGGGGCGCTCAGGTAGCCGAAGGGCACACCAGCCTCGGTGGAGATCGCCTGGGCCAGGTAGCTCTTGCCGGTGCCGGGGGGGCCGATCAGCAGGATGCCGCGTGTGACCTCGCCACCCATCTTCCGAAAGTCCTTAGCGCCCTTGAGCAGCATCACCACGCGGCGTGCGGCCTCGAGCACCTCGGGGTTGCCCTGGTAGTCCTTGAAGCCAATGCCCGTCTCGCCGGGGCGCACCCAGTAGATGCGCGTCCGAGCCATAAAGAAGTACATCAGGAAGAACTGGAAGCCAATGAAGAAGAAGAGATAGGCCACAATCGGCAGAAACTGAATGATCATCGGCCCGAGATTGCCAGATAAGACTGTCTCGAAGATGGGCGGCAGCAGGTTGAGGGCGAGCCAGAGCGCGGCGACGACAAAGACACAGGTGCGAATGAAACGAAACAACTTCCAGTTCCACCGGTGAAAGAACTTGTCGATCTTCTTGTCCAGATCGCGATCAAGCTCATCGCGCTGCTGGCTGTCGTTGGGGCGATACGGCTCAATGGCCATGCGTGTTCTCCACTTCCTAGTCGTCCGGGTTTCACAAGCTCCGGGGGCGATCTACATCTCGACGCTAATAATCTTGCCGTCGTTATCGACGGTGAAGATAAATGAGAAAGTGCCGTTGCGCTCAGGCGCGGGCGACTCGATATCCACGGCGTAGAAGTACCTTGTCTGGCGACTATCTAGGGCGACGCCGCCGACATACGCAAACTTGCGGTACTTGTGGCCGGCCTGCCGCTCGCTCTCCACCTGTTGAGCCAGGGCATCACGGGTGATCTCGCGCTGCTCCAGGGCCGAGCGCAGCTCTGGGCTGAACGTCTCCCACATCAGGTCGGCGTCGTAGGTCTGCTGGCCGCGCAGGAAGTCCACCACCGCGTCGGCGGGCTGGATCAGGGCGGCACGTGTGTCGTCGCTTGGGCTGCGCACAAGCCTAGGCAGTACGAGCAGCATGCTGAACAATCCGACCATGCCCAAAAGCAGCGAGGTGAGGATCACCCAGCCTAAGCGTGGCATAAGCAGGCGCCAGATTTGATCAAAGAGGTGAAGCAGCCGACGGAGTAGCAGATGTGCGAGCCGGGCACCGACCTCTATGGGCGAGGCTGCGGGCGGTGTCGCCGGGGGGGAAGACAGCTCTGGCTGGGGTGTCGGGGCGTACGGACCTGACGGCGGGGCGACCGACTGGCTATGCTGCTGGTCGCGCGTGTCTTCCATACACGATCCCTCACAGAGATAGCTGACGTGTGCAGAACCACGACCTGACGGCGAGCGCCAAGCGGAGGCCACGAGATCTGCAGTTCCTGTGCGCCTTTTGGAGAGTGAGCGGGCTGCTGTTGGAGGGAATATGCCTGCTCGCGCAGGGCTTCTTGTCAAGTATACTTCAGGCACCATGGAGAATCAAGGAACGATAATGAGAGGATGATGAGTCCGACAAATGTGGTTTGTAAAGCGTGTTAACGCCAGGCGCGACCTTGTGGCGCTGCTTGTGTTGCTCGGCTACGCCTTGCTGGCATGGGCAGTGCGCCCTGGCTCTGACGGCCCCGCCCTGGACGCGGTGCTGGCGGCGGCGCGGGCGCGGGGCACACTGCGCGTGGCGGTGGATGTGGGCTTTCGCCCCTTCGCCGATCAGGTAGACGGCAGCCTTGTGGGCTACGATATCGAGCTGGCGCAGGCCGTGGCCGCACAGCTGGGACTCACGGCAGAGTTTGTTCCGACGGGCTACGATGCGCTCTACGATACGCTCACCAGCGGCCGGGCCGACATGATCGCCTCGGCGCTGCCCTACGCGCCGGAGCAGGGCTACCGCGCGCGCTTCTCTAGCATTTACTTTGATGCGGGCCAGCTGCTTGTCACGCCAGATGGCTCGCCGATTGGCTCCGCCGCCGAGCTGGCCGGGCGTCGTGTGGGCGTAGCGCTCGGCAGCGACGCCGACGCGCTGGCGCGGCGCATGGTCAGCGACGGCGCATTCACCTTGCGCTCCAGCTACGACGACCCTGCCGCCGCATTGGCCGATCTGCGCGCAGGGCAGCTCGACGCCGTGATCGCCGACGCTGTGGCCGCCCGCTCGGCCGTGCAGGGCGCGCCGGGCCTGCGCATTGCCGCCGCCCTCAGCTCCGAGCCGCTGGTGCTCGGCATGCCGCGCGCCGCCTTCCAGCTGGAGGCAGAGGTAAACCAGGCGCTTGAGGATCTGCGTCAGGCCGGGCTGTTCGAGCAGCTGAACGCGCGCTGGCTGAGGGGATAGCCGCTAGCCGCTAGCCGATAGCGCACCCGCAGCGCCCTGCCCAAACTATGCTATGCTTGCCAAGGCCGGTCGGCGTGGCCGAGCGCGCCGGGCTGCGGGCCACGTATGCCCGCCGCACGCCCAGGGTCACGACTATGCGCGTCGCGATCATTCACGACTACCTGAACCAGTACGGCGGCGCCGAGCGTGTGCTCGAGGCGCTCCACGCCCTCTACCCCGAGGCCCCCGTCTACACCTCGCTCTACGATGCCGAGGCTATGCCGGAGCACTTTCGTAGCTGGGATATTCGCACCTCGTTTATGCAGCGCCTCCCCGGCTGGCGCACCCACTTTCGGCGCTACTTCCTGCTCTACCCCACCGCGTTTGAGCGCTTCGATCTAAGCGCCTACGATCTGATTCTCTCCAGCAGCAGCGCCTACGCCAAGGGCGTGATCCCACGCCCTGGCGCTGTGCATGTCTGCTACTGCCACACGCCGATGCGCTTTGCCTGGCGCACCAGCGACTACGTGGAGCGTGAGCGGATCGCCGGGCTACAGGGCGCCATTTTGCCCCTGGCGCTCACCTATGTTAGACTCTGGGACGTAGTGACGGCGAACCGCGTGGACGCCTTCGTCGCTAACTCGCAGGTGGTGGCGAGCCGGATCAGACGCTACTACCGCCGCGAGGCTGAGATCATCCCGCCGCCCGTGGATCTGCCGCTCTACGACCCCCGCCCCAGCGACGACTTCTACCTCGCCGGTGGGCGGCTCATCCCCTACAAGCGCATCGAGCTGATCGTCGAGGCCTTCACGCACCTGCGCCTGCCGCTGAAGATCTTCGGCGACGGGCGCGACCGCCAGCGCCTCGAGCGCCTGGCTGGCCCCAATATCGAGTTCCTCGGCTGGGTCGATGAGCCTACCCGCCACGCGCTCTTCGCCCGCTGCCGAGCTTTTATCTTCCCCGGCGAGGAGGATTTCGGCATTACGCCCCTGGAGGCTATGGCCGCCGGTCGCCCTGTGATCGCCTTTGGCGCGGGCGGTGCCCTGGAGACCGTGGTTGACGGTGTGACGGGGCGCTTCTTCTACGAGCCGAGCGCTGCCGCTCTCGCTGCTGCCGTAGCCGCCTCGCGCGCTGATCGCTACGACGCGCTTGCCATCCGCCAGTACGCCGAGGGCTTTGGTCGCCCACTGTTCCTAGAGCGTATGCGCGCCCTGATCGACGAGACGATCCAGGCCTACGAGGCGCCGCGCCCCCGCCGCGCGCTTGCTCGTGGCCATCGCTAGAACAAGGAAACAGGGAACAGGGGACAGGGGACAGGGGACGGCGCAACACGTCTAGAGCCTAAGCCTACACTATGCAGCTACGTGAGTACTTGAGTATCCTGCGCCGTTTCTGGCCCCTCGTGGCGCTGCTTCCCCTGCTCGTCGGCGGCCTCAGCCTGGGCCTCGCCCTGCGCCGTCCCCCCGCCTACCAGGCCAGCGCCAGGCTGCTCGTCACCAAGGCCCTCGGCGCGCCCGCCGCCGCGCCCCAGCCCGCGCTCGACGACGGCGCCACCTGGGCGACCACCGAGTATATCCTGGACGATCTGCCCTTCGTGCTGCGCAGCGCCGCCTTTGCCGAGGATGTGCGCGCCGCAGTGGCCGCCGACGGCTACCCGATCGAGATCGGCGCCATCCAGAGTGGCCTGAGCCCCGAGGTGACGCACCGCGCTGTGGCGATCACCGCCACCGCCGGCACGCCTGAGCTGGCCCTGGCCCTTGTGCGCAGCGCCGTGACCACGCTTCAGACCGGGGGCCTGAAGTACTGGGGCCGTGCGCCCTCCGGCGGCCTGGAGGTTGCCGTGCTCGACCCGCCTAGCGCCGCCGGTAGTCTTGGCGGCCTGCGCAATCTGCTGCTAGATGTAGTGGCCCGCAGTCTGCTCGCACTCGCCGCCGCCGTGGGGCTCGCCTTCCTGCTTCACGCCCTGGACGACCGGCTGCGTAGCCCGCGCCAGGCCGAGCAGTGGACCGGCGCGCGCGTGATCGGCGTGATTCCGAAAGAGTAGCGTAAGGGCAGGCTTATGCCTGCCCCCCATAAAGAAGCCAGATTATGCAACTTAGCGACTACATCAATGTCCTTGTGAAGCGCTGGTGGGTGATCGCGCTCTGCACCTTCGCCGCCGCCGGCGGGGCCTATGTCGTAAGCAAGCTCCTGCCGGACACCTACCGCTCGCAGACGGTCTATCTGGCCCTTGCGAACTCAACCGACAACGGGCTCAACATCGTGCTGCGCAACTCCATGAACAGCTACCGCGAGCTGGTGCTGCAGCCCGATGTGCTCGATCAGATCAGCCAGAGCAGCGGCCTCGACCTGAGCGGCGAGCAGTGGATGCAGGACGTGAACATCCAGCCGCGCCCCGACGAGCAGAAGATTATCATCGAGGTGGACGCGCGCACGCTCGATCAGTCGATGGCGATGGCCGACGCGGTGGGCGCCCGCATTGTGGCCGAGGTGAACCGCATCAACGCCACCCTGGAGGGCACCGCGCGCATCAATGTGGAGCGCATCCAGCAGGCGCGCCTGGTGAGCATCCAGCCCAACACGCGCATCAACGTGCTGGCGGGCGTCATCCTCGGCTTTGTGGTGGGCCTGCTGCTAGCCTTTGTGCTCGAATATCTTGACGACACGCTCAAGAGCAGCGCGGATGTCGAGCGCTTTGTGGGCCTCACCACGCTGGGCGCCATCCCCACCGCCGAGAAGTAGAGAGATATTGTGAGCACCAGCCTGATCACCATACGCGACCCTGGCTCGGCCGCCGCAGAGGCCTACCGCACCCTGCGCACCAACCTGCTCTTCTCCAGCCTGGATCGTCCGCTGCATACGATCCTGATCACCAGCTCGGCCCCCAACGAGGGCAAGAGCACCACGCTCGCCAACCTCGCCGTGACGATGGCCGAGGCCGAGCAGCGTGTGCTTATGGTGGATTGTGACCTGCGCCGCCCCAGCCTGCACACGCTCTTCGGGCTGCCCAACGAGCACGGTCTCACCAGCAGCATGCTCGAGCAGGCCGAGAGCGCGCTGCCCATCCAGGCCACTAGCGTGCCCGGCCTGCGCCTGCTGCCCAGTGGCCCGCTGCCGCCTCGCCCCGCCGACCTGCTTGGCTCGCGACGTATGGGCGCCATACTGGAGCGGCTGCGCCGCGAGGCCGACATTGTGCTGTTTGATACCCCGCCGGTGGGCGCCGTTACCGATGCCGCCGTGCTCGCCCCGCAGATGGATGGCGTGCTGCTGGTGCTTCACGCAGGCCAGACCCGCCGCGACCGCGCCCGCGAGGCCCGCCAGATCCTCGATAAAGTGAAGGCGAATATTGTTGGTGTGGTGCTGAACGGGGCGAAGCTGGAGCGAGGGTACAATTATTAGTGCTGAGTAATGAGTGCTGAGTGCTGAGTCCTGTCGGCAGAGACAGATGCCTACGTACTCAGCATGGCGCGAAGCGCACTCAGCACAGCGCGAAGCGCACTCAGCACTCAGCACGGCGCGAAGCGCACTCAGCACTCAGTACTTATGATCGACCTGCACTCACATATTCTGCACGATCTTGACGACGGCGCGCGAAGCCTGGAGGCGGCCGTGGAGATGGCGCGGGCGGCGGCTGCCGACGGCGTGAGGGTGATGGCGGCCACGCCTCACGGCAGTAGCTCGGCTAACGCGGGCGTCACACGCTACAGCATGGGCTTGCTCCAGGCGCGGCTTTACGAGCTGCGCACCGCCCTGGTGGAGGCCGCGATCCCGCTGGAGCTTGTGCTGGGCACCGAGATCTATGGGGAGCCTGGGGTGGTGGAGCGGCTACGGGCAGGCGAGTTGCTGGGCTACGCGGGCGCGCGCGCGGTGCTGCTGGAGTTCCCGCTCGCCATTGCGCCCACGGTGGCCGAGCGCATACTTTTTGCGATCCAGCTTGCGGGGTACCGGGTGGTGGTGGCTCACCCCGAGCGCTACCGCTTTGTGCAGGATGACCCGAGCAGCCTGGTACCGCTAGTGGAGCGCGGCGCGCTGATGCAGCTTACCGCCGACGCGCTGCTGGGCAACCAGGGCGAGAAGCTGCGCCGCCTCGCAGAGCTGCTGCTGGCCCACGGCCTGATCCAGCTGCTCGCCACCGATGCCCACGGCCCGCACTTCAACCGCCTGCCCAACCTGGGTGCGGCCCGCGCCCGCGCCGCTACGCTGCTTAGCGCCGAGGCCGCCGACAGCCTTACGCGGCTTGTGCCCGCCGCCGTGCTGAGTGGTGAGGAGCTGCCCCCGCCTGATCCACGGCCTGCGCGCAGGCGGTGGGGTTTGTTCTGATGTCGGCCCCTCACCCCCGGCCCCTCTCCCTCAAGGGGAGAGGGGAGCCTGTGCATCAGGAAGCCTTCCGGTGCCCCCTCTCCCGCCCAGGGAGAGGGGGTTAGGGGGTGAGGGCGCGCTCAGGCTCGGCGATCACCGCTGTGCCATAGGCGAGCACCTCGGTCATGCCCTGCGCGATCTCGGTGGTGTCGTAGCCAAAGCCGATGATCGCGTTGGCGCCGAGCTGGGCGGCGTGCTCCAGCGTCATCAGGAAGGCGTCGGTGCGGGCATGCTCGCAGACGTTGGTCATGGTGCGGATGGTGCCGCCGCCGAGCGACTGAAAGGCGGCCACGATCTGCCCGCCGAAGCTGGCCGAGCGCACGGTGAGGCCGCGCACGATCCCGAATGAGCGCGTGACGCGAAAGCCGGGCAGGGTGAATGCCGACGTCACCATCGCTGGGTCGAGCGCAAGCGGGCGCGTGGTGTCCAGACGCTGGGTGGCGCCGGTCTCCGCCGTCGCCACAGCGGCGCCGCAGATAATGCAGAACAGCGCGTCGTCGGGGATGAGGGCGTCACAGGTTGCGCAGTGCATAGGGTAGGCTCCTTAGCGCCTGCGTAATCATCCGCAGATTACGCAGATTACGCAGATGCTAGGCCGCAACAGCAGCCAAGTGTAGCACAGCGTAGGGCCGCAGGCCTCCCAGAGTGGCGTGGACGAAACGTTCTAAATTCCGTGTTATAGTGCAGCCGCAGGCGCCCGGCAGGGCTATCCCAGGCGGAATGATAAACCTTGACAGCAGGTTAAAATTCGTTTAGGGTAGGACTTTACCCATGCTGGCCGGGCCGATGGTAAGGAGGAACGCGTGAGCCCCGATCTCGAGCGTCTCGTTGGCCGTGCCATGCTCGACCCGACATTCCGCAAGCAGCTCCTCGACGACCCGGACGGCGTGATTAAGTCTGGCGGCTTTAGTCTTACCCCAGCGGAGCTGGATCAGGTGCGCGAGGCAGTGAAGGAGCGCGGCCAGCGGCGCGATCAGCTGGATCAGCAGATCGACGAGGCTGCCAGGGGAAGCACCTGGTAGGGGTCTTCTTCGCCGAGCAACCAGCAGAATGAGTACCGTGTCGCAAGAGTTTGAGCAGGTTATCGCCAGACTGGCGCCGGAGGATCGGCGCCAGCGGCGTTCCTCCCTGCTGCGCCCGCTCAATGCCACGCTGATCACGGCAAGCGCCCTCGGCCTCCTGGTGATGGTTGCGCGCGGGAGCGACGCCGTCGGCTTCACACTCGTGGGGAGCAGCCTGCTGCTGAACTTTGGCGTAGCCATCTTAGATCGTCAGGGACGCACCAACCTGGCAGCCCAGATCTTTAGCCTCTGCATTAACCTCGGCATTCTGCTCTTCTGCGCGGCGAATCTGCTGAGCAACGAAAATGTCACGGTCGGTCTCGTCTTTGCCTGTGTGCTTGCTATGGGCGTGATGCTTGCCGGCATGTTGCTCGGGGCGCGCACCGCCTTCCTGTTCGCCGCCGTCAATATTGTCTCGGTGAGCTTCCTGCTCTGGCGCCACTTTCTTGTCTTTGGCACCGGACCCGACGACTCGCCGATCAATGCCACTGTCTCGGCAGCCTTGCCCGTGGGCACGTTTCTGCTGGTAATCGCGGTGATCACCTGGCTCTACCAGCGCACCCTGGACGCGTCGGAGGCACGACTCAATGTGGCCCGCCAGCGCATCATGCAGGACGAGCTGCTGCGGCGTGATCTGGCCATCGCGCGCGACCTCCAGCGGCGGCTCTACCCGCCGCCGCCGCTCACGAACCCCGGCCTCTGCATCGCCTCACGCTCCGAGCCCGCCCGCGAGACCAGCGGCGACTTTTATGATTTTATCGATCTCGACGATAACCAGCTCGGGATCGTGGTGGCCGACGTAACCGGCAAGAGCATCGCCGCTGCACTGATGATGGCGCTCGCCCGTGCCACGCTGCGCTCAGCCGCCCAGCGCCACACCAGCCCCGCCGAGGTGCTGCGCCAGGCCAACGAGGCGCTCTGCGGCGACCACACCGTCCACCAGATGATCACGGCTTTCTACGGTATCCTCGACACGCGCACGCTTAGCCTGCGCTTCTCTAACGCTGGACACCCCTACCCGATCGTGCGCCGCAGCCTCCATCTAGACGAGATCGAGCTCAATGGGTTGCCGCTTGGCGCGCGCTCCGATGCCCAGTATGGCGAGGAGACGCTGCAGCTTGGCCCCGGCGACCAGCTCTACATTCTAAGCGATGGTCTGATCGAGGAGCACAACAGCCGCCGCGAGCTGTTCGGCTACGAGCGCCTGAACGTTGCTATCCTCGCCGCCGACCGCGCCGAGCCAGAGCACGCCATCGACGACCTCTGGCGCGCCGTGACTGTGTTTCGCGGCGCCACCGAGCAGAACGACGATATTACGCTGGTGGTGGTTCAGGCGGCAGCGTAGAACCAGGGAACAGGGGACAGGGGACAGGGGACAGGGCGAGCGTAACCAACAATACGAGAGATCATGCGTCTTCCCGCCGACGATCCGCTCTACGCTGCGCTTGCGGGCGAGGTGCGCGCATTTGCCGACGCGCTCCCGCCGCCGCTGCCCGCGCTCTGCGCCCCCTTCCTTGAGGAGTTGCTGGCCGGCCCGTTTGCGCCCATCGCCGCCCTGCTGCCCACCTGGCTCTGCGATCTGCTGCCCATCCCGGTGGCCACGGCGCGGCGGCTCGGCGCGGCCCAGCTCTTTGGCTGGTGGTACGCCGCCGCCCGCGATGCCATGCTCGATGGGCAGGGGCCGCCGGAGCTGACGCTCGGCGGTGGCGTTGCGCTGCTGCGGGCTGTGTCGATCTACGGCGAGCTTGGCCTGCCCGCGCTGCCGTGCTGGCCGCGCCTGGCCAGGCTGGAGGCTCGTGCCGCCGCCGCCTACGCCCGCGAGCGGGCCAGCCAGCCGGGCGCTGGCCCGATCACCGCCGCCCACCTGGCGCCCTGGGGCCTCGAGCTGATCGCCGACCGCGCCGCCAGCCTGCACTTCGCCGTATATGCCCAGATGGATCTGGCCGGCCTGCCGCCCGACGACAGCCGACGAGTCGCTATCCACACGGCCCTGCGCCGCCTGGTGACCGCGCGGCAGCTCGGCGATGATGCTGGCGACTGGCTCGACGATCTGCGCGCCGGTCGGCTCAACGCCGCCTCCGCCGCCCTCGCCCGCCCGCTGCTGGAGAGCGCGGGCGCGGAGGGTACGAGCGTCGAGCGCCTGGCGGCCTGGCTCACCGCAGACGAAGCGTTCTGGGAGCGCTGGTGGGAGGTTCACGCGGCCTTCTGCGAAGAGGGTCAGGCGGCGCTGTCGCCCTTCGGCCCCTCGCGGCTCGACACGCTGCTGGCCGTCGAGGCCGAGCGCGGCGTGGCGGCCGCTCGCGCTGGCGCCGCCTGGCGCGTCGAGGCGAGGGCGCTGTTTGGGGCGTGACAGGGAGACAGGGAGACAAGGAGATAAGGAGACAGGGAGACAAGGAGACAAGGAGACAAGGAGACAAGGTGACAGGGTGACTGAGGTTGAGCGGGTGGCGTTGATAGAGGCGGCGATTGGGGCGATTGGGGCGCTTGCGGCGTTGCAGCGGGCGAGCGGCGAGCTGCCGACCTTTACGGCGCGCCACGCGGATATGCGCGATGCGCGGCCATATGCGTGCAGCGTCTACACGACTAGCTTTGTGATTCACGCGCTGCGTCGCTTTGCGGGGCTGCCCGCTGCCGCCGCAATCCTGCGGGTGGCGGGCGAGCATTTGCGCGCCCAGCGCAACGCCGATGGCTCGTGGGGCTACGAGGGTCTGTCCACCAGCAGGGTGCCGCCCGACCTCGACGACACTGTTTGCGCGGCTGCGGCGCTGCTCACGCTCGGCGAGCGGCCAGGGCTCAGTCTCTTTAGGCTGCTCTGGGAGAACGAGGCCGCGCCCGGTGGCCCCTTCTACACCTGGGTAGGTGTGAACGACGGCGCGCACCTGCTGGCGCGCCAGCTCGACGCCCTGGTGAACGCGAATCTGCTGCTCTGCGCCGCCATGCTGGGGCAGCCGCTCCCTGGCGCACTCGCCTATCTACTTGACGTAACGACGAATGATCACTTTGCGGCGGCGAGCGTCTTCTGCCTCACGCCGGAGTTGCTGGCGTATGCGCTGACGCGGGCCTACGCCGACGGCCCACTGCCCGCCCTGGAGCCAGCGGTGCGCGCGGGCCTGCTCGCCCTTGGCACAGGCGACGGGCCACTCATGCTCGCGTGCCGGGCCAATGCGTTGCTGGCGCTCGGCGAACGCACCGAGGCTATGCCGCTGCTGGCGGCGCTGCTGGCCCAGCAGGAGGACGATGGCGCATGGCCCTGCGTGGCCGCCTACTCCGGCTACCCGCCCCATCACGACGGCTCGCCCGCGCTCACCACCGCGCTCGCGCTAGACGCGATTGGGCGGGCACTGGTACCTGTCGGCGGACGGTGGACGGTGGGCGGTGGACGGTGAAGCAGACGGTGGACGGTGAAGCAGACGGTGGACGGTGCCGGACTCTACCGTCCACCGTCCACCGTCCACCGTCTCCCGTCCAGACCCTAGCTACCAGTGTTGAAGCAGTGGGGATTGGCGCGCATCAGGTCGTCGGAGGTGCCGAAGCCTTGCAGCACGAGGGGCGTGCCGAGGGATGGGGCCAGCGCCCCGAAACCATACGTTGCACCCGGCTGTCGACAATCTGTTGACAGGGGCTGCTATGCTACGCCAGTGCCGCGCATGTATCTCTATGGAGCTTCAATCAATGAACTATCTCCGCTCAGCCGGCTTGCTACTCGCCCTGGCCTTGCTCGTCGTGAGCCTACCTGTGGCGCCCCCGGCGGCGGCGCAGGCGGGAACCTTTTACGTTGCGACTAACGGCAGCGATGCGCCCGCCAACGGCAGCGCGGCGGCGCCCTGGGCCACGATCGGCTACGCCATCGGCAGGGTGCCCGACGGCAGCAGCATTCTGGTGCGCCCCGGCCAGTACAACGGGCAGGTGCGGCTCGACAGCAGCTTCGCGCAGGGCGTAACAGTGCGCTCCGAGCAGCCATATGGCGCCCGCTTGCGCCACAACGCCCAGGTCGTGATCATCTACAACGGCCAGGGCATCACCCTGGAGGGCTTCGACATCGCCCACAGCGGCGCTGGCGCAGGCGCGCTGGTTGTGCATATCCAGAACCTGCGCACGCAGGGCGTGGTGAGCCGGATCACGTTGCGCAACAACATCATCCACGATAGCTACAACAACGACATCCTGAAGATCAACAACGGTGCCGAGAATATCACCGTGAGCGGCAACCTCTTCTACAACCAGACCGGCTCAGACGAGCATATCGACATCAACAGCGTGCGCGAAGTGGTGGTACAGGACAACATCTTCCTGAACGACTTTGCCGGCAGCGGGCGCAGCAACGCGAACAGCACCAGCGCCTACGTGGTGATCAAGGATAGCAACGGCAACGACGACGGCCTGCTCGGCAGCCGCGCTATCACCCTGCGCCGCAATATCTTCCTCAGCTGGGAGGGCTCGGTGGGCTACGGCTTTGTGCAGGTGGGCGAGGACGGCACCGCCAACTACGAGGCCGACGGCGTGCTGCTGGAGAACAACCTGCTGCTTGGCAACGCCACCAACCGCATGCGCGCCCCCTTCGCCGTAATGGGCTCGCGCAACGTAACGATCCGCCATAACACGGTGAGCGGCGATCTGCCGTCCTCGGCCTTTGGGATGCGCCTGTACAACTTTGGCGACAACCAGCCCAACGCCGATATTCGTTTCTACAACAACATTTGGTCCAACCCAGGCGGCACGATGGGTACGTTCTCGGATACGCCCCCGGACCAGACGGCCTCGTTCGTCCTGAGCACCAATCTCTACTGGAACGGCGGCCAGCCCCTGCCGAATGACCCTAGCGATCTGGTGAATATCGCCGACGACGCCGCTAGGGTGGTAGGCAACCCGCGCCTCGGCAGCCAGGTGGGGCTGGTGCCACCGCGCTGGAGCGGGAGCCAGTTCGCCGACGGCTCGGCCAGCATTCGGCAGGCCTTCGAGCGCCTAGCGACACAGTACGGCACACCTGGGGTCGGCAGTGCGGCGCTCGACAAGGCTTTGCCAGCCCAGTCGCCCGCCGACGATCTGCTGGGCAACCTGCGACCGCGTGGCGCCGCGCCGGACTTAGGGGCGTTGGAGGTGCAGCAGGGCGCCCCGCCGCCCGCGCGCGATAGACGGCTCTTTCTGCCGCTGCTGCGCCGCCCCTAGTACTCCGTCCGAGCAAACTTGATGGGTGATATCCTGTGGTGGCGCGCTATAGCGCGCCGGTACAAGGGCATCAAAAATGCTCGGACGCACTACTAGCGCCGTAGCCTACTCGAAGCGCTGGCTGTCCCACTCCAGCTCGGCCTCGGCGATGTAGACCATATCGCCCTCCTGGAGCCCTGCGTCGAGCAGAGCCTGGCTGATCTTGGTGGCTTCGAGCACGCGCTGCACGCGATCAACCGACTCAGGCTGGGCGAAGTTGGTCATGCGTAAAAGGCGCTCGATCTTGGTGCCGCGCACGCGCCAGCCGCCAGGGGCTGGCTCAACGACAAAGCTGTTCTCATCCACGACTGGCAGTGGCCAGACCAACGCGGGCTCGTCGGGATCGGCGGGCGTGCGGCTAGGGGCAGGCAGCTCGCGCAACAGCTCGGCCACACGGTGCATCAGCGCGTCCACGCCCTCGCGGGTGGCGGCGGCGATAGGAAAGATACTGGCGCCTTCCACGGGCAGGTCGCGGCGCAGGCGCGGCAAGTTCTCGCGGGCCTCGGGCAGATCGAGCTTGTTGAGCGCCACCACCTGAGGACGGGCGGCGAGCTCGGGGCGGTAGAGGCGCAGCTCCTCGTTGATCTGGCGAAAATCATCGGCGGGGTCGCGGAAGTCCACGCCGGCGGCGTCCACCACGTGGATCAGCACGCGGGTGCGTTCCACGTGGCGCAGAAAGTCGTGGCCGAGGCCGACGCCCTCGTGGGCGCCCTCGATCAGGCCGGGGATGTCGGCCACAACGAAGCGATCATAGATGCCCACATCCACGATGCCGAGGTTCGGCTGGAGCGTGGTAAACGGGTAGCTGGCGATCTTGGGGCGAGCGGCGCTGATCACAGAGAGCAGGGTGGACTTACCGGCGTTGGGGAAGCCCACAAGGCCGACATCGGCGATCAGCTTCAGCTCCAGCTCCAGCTCCAGCTCCTGGCCGGGCTCGCCGAGCTCGGAGATACGGGGAGTCTGGCGCACAGAGGTGGTGAAGTGAACATTGCCGAGGCCACCGCGGCCACCACGGGCGGCGATCAGGCGCTGGCCGGGGCGAGCGAGATCGATCTCGTAGCGCTCGCCATTGATGGTGGCGCGCACCACAGTGCCAGCGGGTACGCGGATCGCTAGATCCTTGCCCTGGCGACCGTGCATATTGTTTTTCTGGCCGTTGCCGCCCTGCTCGGCGGCGAACTTGCGCTCGTAGCGGAAGCTGAGTAGCGTGTTCAGGTCGTCGGCGGCGACGAGGTAGACATGGCCGCCGCGACCACCGTCGCCGCCGTTGGGGCCGCCATTGGGCACGAACTTCTCACGGCGGAAGCTGCTTGAACCGCCGCCACCGGCGCCCGAGCGCACCTGGATCGTCGCGTAATCAAAATAATCTTGTGCCATAAATATCGATAGGGGCGCGGTTTACCGCACCCCTACCCTTGCTCCAGATTCGTAGGCGGACTAAATCTTTGTCTCGCTCTCGCTCTTCACGGGGATAATCTCGTCGTCCTTGACGGCCTTCTTGAACTCACGGATACCGCCACCGAGGGCGCCGCCGATGCCTGCGAGGCGCCCGGCGCCGAAGATAGCGATCACGATCACGAGAATAATGAGCAGCTCGCCCCAGCCTAGTCCGAACATGGCGCACTCCTTCTGATTGAGCCACGCCCCACCAGCGTAGGGCGATAAAGTGCATGCTCTCGCTGCACCAGCATTATACCCTAGCGGGATGGCGTGTCAACCGGAATGAACTCTTCGCGGACAGGATATTGACAGATTTTTTGCGAGGGTGTATACTCTCGGAAACCGCTTTCCTAGATCGTCACGCTTGATGCCAAGCGCTCGCAGCTACTGGCTGTAGCCTGGTTAGTCTTTACACTTTGCCCAGTGCAGGGCAGGCCCAACGACGGGTGCAAAATGGCGACCATCGACGAAATTGCCAGGCTGGCGCAGGTCTCGCCGGCCACAGTCTCCAAAGTGCTCAACAACCGCCGCTACGTGAGCACGATCACGCGGGCGCGTGTGGAGCGCGTGATCGCGGAGACTGGCTTTGTGCCCAGCCAGCGCGCCCGTGGGTTGAGCAAGCGGCGCTCGTTTATCCTTGGCCTGCTGATCCCCTACACCTCAGACCAGCTCTTCGCCGACCCGCACCTGCTAGAGATTATGCGCGGGATCGAGGCGGAGGCGAATACCCACGAGTACAACCTGCTGCTCTCCACTGCCCGCGCTCATGTCGAGGCGGCCAGCGCCTTTACGCGCCTGCTGCGCAGCGACGCGATCGACGGCGCGATCATTGTGGAGACGCTGGACGTGCAGCCCTTCGCCGAGGCGCTGGCCCAGCAGCCCTCGCCCTGGGTGGTGGTGGGCTACACCAGCCACAGCGACATCCCCGCCGTCCACGCCGACGACTTTGGGGGCGCGTTCGCCGCCGCCGAGCATCTGCTCGCGCTTGGGCACCGCCGCATCGGCGTGATCAGCAGCTCGCCTCGCCCCTACGCGCTGGAGGAGCGGCTGCGCGGTGTGCGCGCCGCGCTAGCAGCTGCGGGCCTCTGCCTGGAGGATGCGCTGCTCGCTACGGGCGACTTCTCGCCGGAGAGCGGGGCGGCCGGGGCGCACGCGCTGCTCGCGCTGCCCGATCCGCCCAGCGCCATCTTCGCCCTGAACGACCGCATGGCGCTGGGCGTGGTGCGCGCCGCCTTGGAGCGCGGCCTGAGCGTCCCCAACGATCTTTCCGTCGTCGGCTTCGACGACATCGCCCTGGCCACGCTGCTTAACCCGCAGCTTACCACGGTGCGCCAGCCTGGCTACAGCCTGGGCGGTGCGGCGGCCACGGCGCTTTTTGGGCTGCTGGAGGGCGCTGTAAGCTTGGCGCCCGCCACGCTGCCAACCGAGCTGATCGTCCGCGGCACCACTGGGGCGCCGCGCATCCTGGAAAGGGGGTGATCGCGGGAGAGACCGTCTGATCCGACCCAATGTTGGGGCATGTTCGCACTGTTGCCGTAATGTGAAAGGACACACTCTAATGCAGCGCTTCCAGCGCACTTCTGCCTTGCTTAGCCTGGTGGCTATCCTGGCAATGGCCCTCGCAGCCTGTGGCGGCGCCCCCGCCGCACAGCCCACTACCGCCCCAGTTGCCGAGGCCACTACGGCCCCTGTCGCCCAGGCCCTGTCTCTTATACACATCTCCGAGCCCACGAGACT
>ENA-ORBV01006409-ORBV01006409.1-microbial-mat-metagenome-genome-assembly--contig:-NODE-6409-length-20793-cov-5.216258_pt1 | contig 20793 bp, 10 predicted proteins | sample MGYA00237777_ERZ505514 | MGnify/ENA primary metagenome ERZ505514 (study PRJEB26160, sample SAMN06269048) | microbial mat metagenome | isolation source: Oligotrophic lake microbial mat | place... | reverse complement strand
AGCAGAAGACGGCATACGAGATTCGCCTTAGTCTCGTGGGCTCGGAGATGTGTATAAGAGACAGCCCGAGCTGCGGGCTTTGCCACCGGATGAGCGCTTCCACGCCGACGATGCGGCGGGTTTCGGCGTCCAACTTGGGCTGGTAGTGCAGGACGAATTCTTCCTTGTCCAGCGCTTGGCGAAGCTTGTTCTCGAGCGACAGGTCGGCGGCCGTCCGCTCGGCCAGGTCCTTGGTGAAGAACGTGAAGGGCTCGCTCGTGGCTTTGCCCCTCCTGAGCGCGGCTTCGGCGTGCTCGATCAGCGTCTCGGCATCGCCGCCGTCGTTGGGGAACAGCGAGATGCCGGTCTTGGCCGATATCCGGACCTCGGTGTCGCCCAGCTTGAACGGGGTTGAGAAGCAGCCCCGCCCCATTGACTGCACTATGCGGCCGGTCTCCGAGCGCCCTTTGACCGTGGGCAGGACCATCACGAACTGGTCCGCCGCGAGACGGCCCGCCTCGGTCCGCCCCGCAACGCCGACGATCCGCCCGGCCACTTGCTTGAGCAGCGCATCGCCCGTCTGGCGGCCGAGCGACTCGTTGATCGTCCTCAGCCGCTCGATATCGATGAGCGCCACCGCAAACTTGGCTTTCGACTGGCCTGCCGCATGGATCGACTGGTTCAGGCGCTCGACGAAAAGGGTGCGGTTCGCAAGGCCGGTGAGCGAGTCGTATAGCGCGAGGTAGTCGAGCTTCTTTTCCTTTTCGATGTGCTCGAGCGCGAAGGACACGTCGCCGGCCAGCTCGGACAACAGCTTGAGTTCCTCGATGTCGAACATCCCCGGATCCTTAGCTCGAAGGGTGATGACGCCGGCTGTGCGGTTGCCCACCTTCAAAGGCAGGAGCGCCAGCGCGTACGAACCCTGGCTGGTCAGCTCCGCGCGGCATTGGATGCGCGCGTCCCGGGCGATATCGTTGGAAACGATGGGCTCGCCGCCGCGCAACGCCTGCGCCAACAGGTTGGTCGACCCAACCGGATCCTGGTTGAACTCCGCCACGATCTGCCCGAAGGCGGCGGAATCGCTCTCGGACGTGGCCGCAATCCGCGCGCCGCCGTCCTCGCCAAGCTCGACCACGCGGGCAACCAGGAAGCCTCCGGCCGACACCGCGATCCGGCAGGCTTCCAGAAACAGTTCCTCGCGGTCGCGGATGCGCACGATCGCGGCGTTGATACCGCTCAATACCGCATGCATTCGCGTCAGCCGCCCGATCTTCTCCTGCTGCAGCCTGCGCTCGGTGATGTCCTCGAGCACAAGGATTTCATACTCCGGTGTTCCGGCCTCATCCTTCGCCAGTGCAACGCTGACGCTCGTCCATATCACGGACCCGTCCTTGCGCAAGTACCGTTTCTGCAGGGTTGCCGACTCGATCTCCTGTGCAAGGACGCGCACTCTCATGGCCGCCGAGGCAACGCGATCGTCAGGATGGGAGAAATCCGCAACCTTCCTCCCCACCAGCTCCGCATCGGAATATCCAAGCATCTCTGTGAGCTTGCGGTTGACGCGCAGGAAACGGTGCTCGATGTCCACATGCGCCATGCCGGAGGCGGCGAGCTCGAACGTCTGGCGGAAACGCGTTTCGCTGTCCCGCAGGGTTCTTTCGGAGGTAATCCGTTCGCGCGCATCGCGCGCAATCGCGGCGATGATCCAGCTCTCGCCCGAGCGCAGCACGTGGCGTGTCGACTCGAACGGCAGGCGGGAGCCGTCCTTGCAGAGGAAATGGCTGTCCAGCGTCCCCTTGACCGAGGGGTTGGCGATCAGCCCGTCATAGGATCTCGCCAGCTGTTCGCGGCTCAGCGGGAGGATGTCCTGCGGTCCCATCGCCAGCAGTTCCTCGCGCGAAAAGCCGAGCATGCGACTGACCGAGGGATTCACGTCGACAAACAGCATCGTGCCGCGGTCGATCAGCAGGATCATGTCCTCAGAGTTGTCCATGGCAAGCCGAAAGCGGCGCAGGCTCTCTTCGGCGAGTTGCCTTTGCAGGAACTGGCCGAGCTGGCTGCCGATCACCCTGGCCGCCGCGATCAGGCGCGCATCGGGTTCGCGGATCTCGCGGCTCACGAACGCGAGCACCCCGATCGTGACGCCGGCCGAGCACACCGGAAATATGCAGGCACCCCGCAAGCCCCAGATGGCGGCGAAATCGCGTTGCGCGACGCGGCTGTCCTGAAGGGCGTCGGCAACCCACATGGCCTCGCCGGTGAGCCAGACCGTGCCGATCATTCCGGTGCCTCGCTCGAACGTGCGATTGCTCGAGGATTCCAGGTATCGCGCGATGCTCTCGTTCGGCAAGCTCCAGGTGGCGCCCGCGCGCAATACGCCGGCCGCGTCGTCCGCCCCCCAGTAGCGGCCGAATTCCCATCCTTCCGATTCGCAGACGGCCTTGAGCACCGCCCGGATGCCCTCGGACATGATCTCGGCATCTGCGAGGTGTCGGGCCACCGAGTGCTCCAGCGCCAGAATCTTCTCGTTGCGTTTGCGCTCGGTGATGTCCTTTCCGATCCCGCGATAGCCCTTGAACGTTCCATCGCTGTCGAAAATCGGGGTACCGCTTACGCTGACCCATCGGCGTTCGCCGTCAACTCCCGGACGGCTGTACTCCAGGTCGTTGAACGGCTGCCTTGCGTCCAGCACGGCGCGGTGCGCCGCCCATTGCGCTTCGCTCAGGCTGGTTTGCGTATTCTCCCAGCGCCGTGTGCCTAAGAACTGCGGTGGTCGCAAATGGAGTTTTTCGGTCGCACTGCTTTGCGTGCTGACGAAGCGATACTCCGCGTCCTGCTCCCAATACCAGTCGGAGGAAAGCCTGGTCAGGCTGCGAAAGCGCGCTTCGCTTTCGGCCAGGGCCTCCTGCAGTTGCCTGGCTTGCACCCTCGCCGCGGCTTCGCGCAATTCCCGCTGTACGGCGGGCACGAGCCGCTCGAGGTTGCCTTTCATGACATAGTCGTTGGCGCCGGCCCGCATCGCCCTTACCGCGGCCTCCTCGCCGATGATGCCGGACATGACGATGAACGGCGCGTCGGGCGCATGCAGCCGGCGCAGTGCGAGCGCCGCGAAAGCGTCGAAGCCGGGCAGGTTGTGATCGGAGATCACGATGTCCCACTCTCGCCCTTCGAGTGCCGCGCCCATGGCCTTGGCCGTCTCTACCCGTTGGTGCGCAGGTGCGTAGCCTCCGCGCCGCAGAAGCTGCAGCATCAGCTCCGCGTCATTCGGCGAATCCTCGACGATGAGAACGCGCAGCGCGATCGGTCCCCCGCCAGCGCCGATCGCGTCGGGGATGATTGGAATGTCGGCGGCTTCGATAAGCCCGATCCCCGCTAGCCGCTCGCCTGCAGGAGCTTTGTGACTTCGGCGAGCGGCAACGGCTTGCTGAACAGATACCCCTGCATTTCGTCGCATCGCAGGAGGTGGAGCATCTTGGCCTGCTCCTCCTCCTCGACGCCTTCGGCCACCACCTTCAGGCGCAGCGAATGGGCCAGAGAAATCATCGTCTGCACGAGCATCATCACGTTGGGGTCGTCCAGCATCTGGATGATGAAAGCGCGGTCGATCTTGAGCGCCTGCACCGGCAGCTTGGCGAGGTAGGCGAGCGACGAGTAGCCGGTGCCGAAGTCGTCGATCGCGAGGCCCACCCCCAGGCCGCGCGCCGCCTTGAGCTTGCCGATGCTGCCTTCGATGTCCTCCATGATGAGGCTCTCGGTGATCTCCAGATCGAGCCCATGGGGCATGGCTCCCTTGGCGATCGCCTCCTCCAGGCTGGCGACGAACGCCGGACGGCGCAACTGGACCGCCGATACGTTCACCGCAATGCGGGGCGCGCGCAGGCCGCTTTCCACCCAGCCCTTGTGGTCCCGGGCCGCGCGTCCGAGCGCCCACGCGCCGACCTCCAGGATCAGGCCCGTCTCCTCGAGCAGGGGAATGAATTTCAGCGGCGGTACCAGTCCCTGGCCGGGGCTCTGCCACCGGATAAGGGCCTCCACCCCGACGATGGTTCGCGTCCTGAGCTCGATCTTGGGCTGGTAGTGCAGGACGAACTCATCCCTTTGCAGCGCCTCGCGCAGCTTCTGCTCGAGCGCGAGTTTTTCGGCAACCCTGCTGCTCATTTCCTGAGCGAAGAAGAGGAAGGGCTCCCCCTTGGACTTCGCGCTCTTGAGGGCCGCTTCGGCGTGCTTGAAAAGCGTCTCCGCATCGCCACCGTCTTCGGGGTAGACGGCGATTCCCGTCCTGCCGGATATCCGAAGCTCCGAGCCGTTGATCGTGAACGGCGCACCGAAGACCTGCTCGTTCCTGCGGACCACCAGGCGCGCGAGATCCTCGGCGCCCTTGGGGTCCAGCGCCATCATGCCGAACAAGTCGCCGGTGATTCGCGCAAGCCGGGCTGGATCCGTGGTGACGCCTACCATGCGGGCCGCAATCTGCCTGAGCAGCTCGTCGCCCGCTTCCCGGCCCAGCGTGTCGTTGACCATCTTGAATCGGTCGATGTTCATCAGCTTCAGCGCGAAAGCCCGTCCCGAGTCGCGCGCTTCGGCAAGGTGCTGCCCGACGCGCTCCTGGAAAAGCGCCCGGTTGGCAAGACCGGTGAGCGCATCGTAGGACGCGAGATACGCTAGCCTTTCGGAATTCATGATGTGCTCGATCGCAAACGAGATGTTGCCGGCCAATTCGGTCAGGAGTTTCATTTCCTCGGCGTCGAAGAAGCCGATTTCACCGGCATTCAGGACCAGCACGCCAGTGACCTCTCCCGCGAGCATCAGCGGCAACGCGGCCAGCGAACGCGTGCCGGTCGAGGATGCCTCGTCCTGGCGGAGCACCCGCGGATCCTGGCTGATGTCGTTCGAAACCTCCGGCCGCCGCTCGCTGATCGTCTTCCAGACGATGCCGCGGCGGCGAAGGACGTGCATGTTCACCTCCGCCACCAGTTTCTCGAAAAACGCCACTTCGGTGCCCGCGGAGGCAACCAGGGTCACGTGTTTGGCCTCCGGATCGACCAACCCTATCCACACCTTGGGGAATTTCCCGTCCTCGACCGCTATTCGGCATGCCCCGCGGAAAAGCTCGTCCCGCGAGCCCACGCGCACGATCAGCGAATTGATCCCGCTCAGCACCGCGTACACGCGGTTGAGGCGCGTGATCCCGATCTCGGCAACCTTGCGCTCGGTGATGTCCTTGCCGACGCCCCGATAGCCCTTAAAGATTCCATCGGCACCGAAGATCGGCCCGCCGCTCACGCTGACCCACCTGCGATCGTCGCCGGTCCCCAACCGGCTGTATTCGAAATCCTTGAACAGCTGCCTCGCATCGAGGACGGCGCGATGCGCCGCCCATTGCTCCACGGTCAGGTTTGTGGTCGGGTTTTCCCAGCGAACGCTGCCAGCCGTCGTCCCGGCGGGGATGTTCTGTTTGTTCTCCGAATCGACCCCCTGACTGATGAACCGGTACTGGTCGTCCTGCTCCCAGTACCAGTCGGACGAAAGCGCGGTCAGGCTGCGGAATCTTGCCTCGCTTTCGCGCAGCGCTTCCCGCGCGCGCTTGCGCTCGTGCCTGAGACCGGCATCGAGCAATTCACGCCGCACGGCGGGCACGAGCCGGGCGGAGTTGCCCTTCATGACGTAGTTCGAGGCGCCGGCTTTCATCATCTCGACCGCCGTGTTCTCTCCGATGGAACCCGAGACCAGGATGAACGGCATGTCGGGGTCGCGCTCGCGAAGCAGGGCGAGTGCGGCACGACCGTCGAATCCGGGCATGCCGAAATCGGAAAACACGATGTCCCATGACCCGGAGTCCAGCGCGGCGCGCATCGCCTCGGCGCTTTGGACGCGCTCGTGCGCGACCTCATACCCGCCCTGCGCGAGCAGCTTGAGCAGCAGCAACGCGTCGTTTTCCGAGTCCTCGACGATCAGGACCCGGAGAGGGACCGGGATTGCGTTGTCGCGTTTCACGGTGCACATGGCAGGCCTTGGGGCGGCGGCTCGTTCCACATCAGCCAATACATGCCGAGGTTTCCGGCCGCCTCGACGAACTTCTCGAAGTCGACCGGCTTCCTGATGTAGCTGTTGGCGCCCAGGTCGTAGCTGGTTATCAGGTCCTGCTGCTCCTTGGAGGAGGTCAGCACGACCACCGGGATGCGCCGGGTGCGCTCGTCGGCGCGAATCCGCCTGAGCACCTCCAGGCCGCCCACCTTCGGCAGTTTCAGGTCGAGCAGGATGAGCGAGGGCATGACGCTCGTGTCCCGCCCGGTATGCGCGTTGGTGGCAAACAGGTAGTCGAGCGCCTCCACGCCATCGTGCGCCACGACCACCGGATTGATGAATTTCTTCTTCTTGAAGGCGCGCAACGTCAACGCCTCGTCATCGGGGTTGTCTTCCACCAGCAGGATCACCTTGTGGTCGATCTGCGCCTGGATCGTGCTCATGGAGTGCTCCTCTCGGCCAGCGTGAAGTAGAACGTCGCTCCCCGGTCCGGAAACGCCTCGGCCCATATCCGCCCGCCCAGGCGGTGGATGATGCGCTGCACGGTCGCGAGCCCTATTCCGGTGCCTTCGAACTCCGCGACTCCGTGCATGCGCTGGAAGGCGCCGAACAGCCGGTCCGCGTACGCCATGTCGAAACCCGCGCCGTCGTCCTTCACGAAATACGCATGCTGCTCGGTCATGCCGAATTCGATCCTCGCGTGCGGACGTCGTCCCGTGAACTTCCACGCGTTGCTCAACAGGTTCCAGAGGGCGATGCGGACCAGCTGCGCGTCCGTATCGATGGTCAATCCGGGCGCGATGACGAATTCCACCTGGCGCTGCGGCTCGCCCTCGCGCAGCTCGGTTTCGATGGCCGCCACCAGTGCGCTCAGGTCGGTCCTCTCGAAGCTGACCTCGCGGCGTGTCACCCTGGACAGGGCCAGCATGTCGTCAATGAGGATGCCCATGCGCTGGCTAGCCGCCCGCACCCGCTGCAGCGAGTCCCGCCCCACCTCGTCCAGCTTGTCGGCATAGTCTTCGAGCAGGATCTGGCTGAAACCGTCGATGCTTCGCAACGGCGAGCGCAGGTCGTGGGATACGGAATAGGAGAATGCTTCAAGCTCCCGGTTGGCGGATTCCAGTTCTTTCGCCTGTTTCCTAAGCGCTTCCTCGGCCAGCTTGCGGGTCGTGACGTCGCGAATGGCGCCGGACACCAGCATGCCCTCTTCCGTCTGCTGCGGGCTGAGGCTGATCTCGACCGGGAACTCGCTGCCGTCCTTGCGCAGGCCATACAATTCCAGCCCGGCGCCCATCGGGGCGCGCAGCTTGGGAGCGGCGAAGAACCCGTTGCGGAAACCCGGATGCTTTTCACGGTAGCGCTCCGGCAGGAGAAATTCGATCTTCTGCCCCAGCAGCTCGGCGCGCGTGTAGCCGAACAAGGACTCGGTCTGCGAATTGACCAGCACGACTTCGCCTCGCGGGTTGATGATGACGATCGCGTCCGGCGCAGACTCGAGCAGATCCTTGAACCGCTGCTCCTGGGCGCTCGCCCTCGTCTGGGCGTCGATGAGCTTGGTCGCGATCGGCCTGACGCGCGAGCGCAGGAGCAGCGTGCCGCCCGCAACCAGCAGGAACAGCAGCCCGAACGCGATCTCCATCTGCTCGCGGATCGGCCTGAATATCTCCGCGGCGTCGATTTTGATCACCATCCCAAGGCCCAGCGTGCCGATCGGGCCAAAGGAAGCAACCACGCTCTGGCGGCGGTAATCCTGGGTGATGACGGTTCCCGACTCATGCCGCAGCAGGGCGCGCGTCATCGGCAGCGGCGTCCCGGAGGGTCCCATCAGCGGGGTAAGGAAAGCCCGGGGGGTCAGGCGCTGCGGAAAACAATGCAGCTGCTCGCCGCTGCGGGCGCACACCCCCATGTCGCCGGTCGCACTGTCGCCGAGAACCTTCTGTGTATAGCGCGTCAGGATCGGAAGCGGTTGCTCGGTGGCTACCATGCCGACGGGCCCTTCGGGGTCGCGCAGGGGAATGCGATGACGCAGCAGGAATCCGCCGTCCCATGCGAGTTCCGCCCTATCCGGGGTTGCCAGAGTCACTGTCATTTCCAGCGCCTGGGCGAAAACGCCCCCGCTTGCTACGACCTTGCCGTCCACGTCGTAGTAGGCGATCCCCGCGAATCCCTGCGCCGCCAATCCTGCGATGACCGCCCGTACATTTGCAATGTTGGAGCCGTCGTCGCGGCCCGCATGGATGATGCGCAGGTTGCGCAGGACGGCGGGCCGCGTGGCGGAAATCCGAGCGTTGACCTCGCGCAGCCGGATGAGGTCTTCGAAGACCTCGGTGCGCTGCTCCCGCGTCGCGCCGACCGAATCGCTGACCAGGCTCTGCACCCTGTCCTGCAGGACGGCGAAACTGGTGATCCCGGCGGCCAGCGCGATGGCGACCAGGACTGCCGCCCCGGCAAACGTAATCCGGTCGTCTTCCCTCGCGAACGACGGCGTGCGCGCCCACTCGGAGTGTTTCGACGCCGAATGCAGGCCGACTGCGAGAAGCAGCAAACCCGCGGCGGTGTGGGCCGCGACGCCGGCAAAGACGTAGTGCGGAAAAAGCAATTGTGCCTTGACCAGGTAGCCCGCCAGCCCGAGCAAGCCCATCGCCCCCACGCCCAGCGTCAGCAACTGCACGACCACTTGCGTCCACTGTTGACGCGCGCGTGTCGCAACAATCAGCACGCTTCCGGCCATCAGCATCCCGCATGCCGTGGCGGCCGGCATGCGGCCCGGGGTGGGATTCGAGTCATCCAGCCAGGCGTGCAGCGAGACCCAGTCGATACCCAGGCTTGTTTGCAGGAGATGTTGCGCGAGGACCAGCACTGCCAGGACGCACAGCGCGGCGCCGATGATCGTCGTTACACGCTTGTGCCGGGCCCGGTCGGCGGTCGGCATCAGCAGCGCGCTGCCGGCCAGGATAAAAGCCAACGCCGTATTGCCGGTCATCGGCGCGAATTCCGGCAGGAGGCGCACGACGACCGGCTGGTGCATCCACCAGCCGGTCAGCACAGACACGCCAAGCAGCACGAGCAGCGCTCCGACGATCGCCTCGAGGGGAGTCTGGCGGGCGCGGCCGATCGGATCAAAAGGCCCGGAAACCGCGCGGGCGCCCTTCATCCCTTGCACGATCGCATCAGGATTCACGGCTGGCGCACAACAAGCGGCGGGGGCTCGTTCCACATCAGCCAGTACATGCCCAGATTGCCGGCGGCCTCGACGAACTTCTCGAAGTCCACCGGTTTCCGGATGTAGCTGTTGGCGCCGTGGTCGTAGCTCGCCACGAGGTCCTGCTGCTCCTTGGAGGAGGTCAGCACGACCACCGGGATCCGCTTGGTGCGCTCGTCCGCGCGGATCCGCTTGAGCACTTCCAGCCCGTCCATCTTCGGCAGCTTCAGGTCGAGCAGGATGAGCGAGGGCATGACGCTCGTGTCCCGCCCCGCATGGGCATTGGTCGCAAACAGGTAGTCGAGCGCCTCCACGCCATCGTGCGCCACGACCACCGGATTGATGAATTTCTTCTTCTTGAAGGCGCGCAACGTCAACGCCTCGTCATCGGGGTTGTCTTCCACCAGCAGGATCACCTTGTGGTCGATCTGCGCCTGGATCGTGCTCATGGAGTGCTCCTCTCAGCCAGCGTGAAGTAGAACGTCGCTTCGGCGACCCGAAAGCTCGATGCCGGTGCCAATCTGCTGCGCCAGCGCGTCGGCTGCACTACGCGCTTGTTTGTTTGATTCAGTAACTCAATACGGAGTTCCAAACGCAGTTCTGACGAAATCTTACGATGGGCCGCGCGGGCCGTATGTCGGGAAAGCCCTACAAACTTATGGAGGGTGCACGATAGTAGAGCGCAGCCTGTAGCACCGGCTGCTCAGATCGCGCTGGCGAGCGCCGTCTCCGGAGTATGAAAACGGAAGCTGTTGCGACCGGCCTGCTTCGCGCAAAACATCGCCGCATCCGCGTTCTTGATAAGCACTGCGACCTCGTCCCCATGGTCCGGGCACGTGGCGATGCCGATGCTTGCCGAGATGCACACTTCCTCTTCTTCGAGCCGGAAAGGCCTTGCGAGCGCCTCGATGGCCTTACGGGCGATCAGCCCCGCATCCTTCGCCTCCGCCACTTCAGGCAGGACGATCACGAACTCGTCGCCTCCCAGCCGGCCGACGGTGTCGCCGGCGCGCACGCATTGGATAAGCCGTTGCGATACTTGCTTGAGGAGCTCGTCTCCGGCGCCGTGCCCAAAGGTGTCGTTGACCTCCTTGAAGCGATCCAAGTCGATGAACAAGAGCGCGGCCGTCAGTGTCTTGCGCTTCGCCCGGAAGATTGCCTGCTGAAGGCGGTCGTAGCACAACGCGCGATTCGGAAGCTGGGTGAGATTGTCGAAGTTCGCCTGGTGCAGCAGCCGCTCCTCCAGCTTCTTGCGCTCGGTGATGTCGCGCACCACGGTGATGATCATCCAGCCGCCGTCCGAGTGCTGGGCGCGGCGCTGGAGCTCGACCCAGACCTGCGTCCCATCCTTGCGGGTGCGCAGCAACTCCAGGGGTTCCGTCCCGGGACCGCCTGCGATGATGGAATCGTAGGTGCGGGCAAGCTCCTCGACGGACTGGGTCAGCACGCCGTCGGGTCCCCGGGCGAGCAGCTCCTCGCGCGTGGCGCTCTGCATGCGGCAAGCCGCTTCGTTGACGTCGAGGAAACGCATGCTGGCGCGGTCGGTGAGATAGATCGCATCGGACGTTGCGTCCATCGCCGCGCGAAAGCGGCGCAGCGTCTCGTCGCCCTGCTTGCGTTTGGTGATGTCGTTCGCCGTGCCGCGATAACCCAGGAAGCGACCACCAGCGTCGAACAACGGTTTGCCGCGGGCGCTGTAGCTTCGCATCTTGCCGTCGGCGTCGAGGATGCCGTACTCAAAGTCGGTGAAAGGCAGGTGCGCCTCCAGCAGGGCCTTGTGCGCGGCCCATTCGTCGTCGCTCAGCTCGATGGGCAGTTCCCAGCGGGTCTTGCCGAGGGCACTGTCGATCCTGAAATTGCCCTTTTGGATCACTTCCCCCGAAAGCATCGTGAACCTGAACTGGTCGTCCTGTTCCCAGTACCAGTCGGAAGACAGCTCGGCGAGGCTGCGGAAGCGCTCTTCGCTCGTGCGCAGCACCGCTTCGCCTTCCCTTCGCGCCAGGAACTGCCCCAGCTGGCTGCCGATGGACCGCGCGGTGGCCAGCAACCCTTCATCCGGCTCGCGAATTTCGCGGCTGGCGAACGAAAGCACGCCGATGGCCGCTCCGTCCGATACGATCGGGAAAGCGAACACGCCGCGCATGCCCGTCTCGTGCACCAGGCTCCTTTGCACCAACCGGGCGTCCTTGCTGACATCCGCGACCCATTCGGCCTCACCCGATTGCCATACGCGGCCCACCCAGCCGGTGCCGTGAGGTAACGCCGACCACTGCGTTGTTTCGAGAAACCGTTCGATCGTCGCATCCGGTACGCTCCACGAGTCCATCGGGCGCAGCACCCCCGCTGCTTCGTCCACGCGCCAGTACCGGCCGAGCGCCCAGCCCTCGGACTCGCAGATCACGCGCATGATCGCTTTCAACGTGGTTGCCACGTCGTCAGTGCCTGCAAGGAGTTGCGCAACCGAGTGCTCCAGGCGGGACAGCGCCTCAGCGCGCTTTCGCGCGGTGATGTCGTCAAAGACCGTGACGTAATACAGCGGCCGTCCGAGCTCGTCGCGCACCAGGGACACCGCGATGGCGACCCAAACGGTGCTGCCGTCCTTGTGCAGGTAGCGCTTCTCCCTTTCCTGTACCAGGGGTCCGGCGCCAGCTTCGGCTCCCTGCTCCATCTGCAACCGGGTTTCCGCCACATCGTCCGGATGGGTGATTTCCACGAGAGTGCGCTGCAGGAGCCCCGGCTCCGGGTAACCGAGCATCTCGCACAGCTTGCGGTTGACGCGCAGGAAACGCCCGTCGACCGACGTATGCGCCATGCCCACGGCAGCCTGGTTGAACGTCATGCGGAACTGCGTCTCGCTTCGCTCGAGAGCGTCGACAAACCGTCTTTGACGCAAGAAGGCAATGATGATTCCGGCAATGCACAACAGCAATACCGCGCTGGCTATCGCCGCTTCGATGTATTCGACCCGCTCCCGAGCGTGGAATGAGGCCAGCGCTTCGGCCTTCGAGGTGCCGACTGCCACGATCAAAGGCATCGCGACCCAGATTGCGCCGATCAGCGCGAAGCCGACCAGCGCGATTGCGGCGATCACGCGAGAATGCGTCGAGTCGAGGCCCACCCGTTCCATCCGGGGCAGTCTTTCATGTGCGGCAGGAGAAAACCGTGCGCTAACGAACATGCGTTTCACTGCCTGCCACGCTGCCTCAATACTGCCAAATTCCTAGGTAGGTCCGCTTCTGTAGCGGCCAAACGGGCGAAATGCTGCCATCGGTCAAGCACGCTATCGGCCAAAGTGCGCGCCCGGCGCGCTAAAGACCAACTGGACGCTATTGGCTCTAAACTTGCGTCTCAGGACTTGCGCTTGTCGTGGAAAGAGCGCGCGGAATTCCCCAATCACCGGTTCACGCAGCGCATGAACAGACTTACGCCTCCCGTCCTGATCGGCCTTGCCGTGATGCTGGCCGCGGCTGCGATCGGCGCTTCCTGGCTGCTGCGCGCGCCTTCCCTGGCCTGGCTGATCGCCGGCCCGGCGATGGTGCTCAATACCGCGCTGTGCTTCGGGCTCGTCGCCACGGCACTGGCGGGCGACGGATTGCCGCAAGACGCGCGCCGCCGGCTGCACACTTTCCTGGGCTGGGTTCTGCTGGCGATCACGGCGCTTGCGCTCGGCCAGCATGCGCTCCGGTTCGATCTCGGCATCGACTGGCCGGCCCTCCACCACCCGCCCGGAGTCCACAATCCCCACCCGGGCCGCATGTCGGCGCCCGCGGCGCTTGGTTTTTTCGTTTGCGGCATCGTGCTGATCGCGATGCACCGCGTTTCGGGCGTTCGCGGCAGCCTCATCGTCCAGGTGCTCACCGCGATGGTGATTGCGCTCGGCATCGTTGGGCTGGCGGGATACGCATTGCGCCTGCCGCTGGTCTACCGCGGCTATCCACTGGCCTCGCTCGCGCCGGCCGCCGCCGCCGGTCTCATTCTCGTCGGCGCCGGCCTGCGGCTGAGCTGGCAGCGGCACGAGTGGTACCGCACCCGCGCCCTGATTTCGCGCGACGAGCATCGCATCGTGCTCAGGGGCGCGGTCGTCCTGGTGATCATCGTGGCAGCCTCGGTGCTGGCCGGATTCGTGGTCACGGCGCGGCAGGCCGACCGGATCTCGAGGCTGGACCAGATGCAGATTCTCAAGAGCCGGGTCGACCTTTTTCGAATCAACATCGAACAACGCATCGCGCGCACCGCGCTGATCGCAAGCCGGCCCGACCTGATCGATTTGCTGACCAGGCTCGACGCCCGGCCTGACGACGCCGGCACGCTTTTGCGCCTTCGCGCGGCCGCCGAAAGCGTCCTGCCTTTCGGGATCGACGGTCTTGCCTTCGCCGATGCGCAAGGACGGCATCGCCTTGGCATTGGCAAGTTCGTGCCCGGGAACGCGTTTGGAGTCTCTCTGGGGAACCACCACGACGCAACGCTGCTGTGGGACCTGGGCTACGTACTGCGCGTGCGGCTGGCGCTCATGCGGGGCGGTGAAACGGTCGGGGTCCTGATCGTCGAGCAGCGGCTGCCGGCGCTGACCGGGGCCATGCAGTATTTCGCTGGCGACACCGCGACGGCCGAAGTCGCCGTTTGCGCGCTCCAGCAGGGCCGATTCGAATGCTTCCCCCAACGCTTCGCCCCGGATCCGTTCACCCTGCCGTATTCGGAAACATTGCCGATAGCGCACGCGACCGCGGGCGAAACCGGGGTTCTGGTGGCGCGCGACTATCGCGGCGAGAACGTGCTCGCCGCGCACGCCCCGATCGGCAATCTTGGCTTGAGCATGGTGGTCAAGATCGACACGGCGGAGTTGTACGCGCCGCTGCGCCGCAGTTTGTACACCGTGCTCCTGATCATGCTGGTGATGATAGCGGCCGGCGTCCGGCTCCTGCACCGGAACGTGACCCCGCTCGCGCGCGAGCTTGCGCTCAGCGAGGAGCGCGTCCAGCTTGCGCTTGAAGGATCGGGGCTTGCGCTTTGGGACTGGGACATCGGGACCGGGCGGGTTTTCCTCAGCAGGCAGTGGCAGGAAATGCTCGGAGGCACTCCGCGCCCCTCCGCGATACACATCGACGAACTGCGCGCGCTTATGCATCCTGACGACCGCGACGCGGTCAACGACCAGATGGCTCAGGTGCTGCGGGGAACGAAATCGCGATTCGACGCCGATCACCGGGTGCGCACGACCGGGGGCGGCTGGAAATGGATCCGCAGCCGCGGCGAGACGGTCGAGCGCAAGCGCGACGGAATCGCGCGGCGCGTGGTTGGGATCAACTCCGACATCAGCGCACGCAAAGAGACTGAACTGCAGTTGACCCACCGCGTAAACCACGACCCGCTCACCGGCCTGCCGAACCGCGGCCTGTTCGCCGACCGGCTCGATCAGGCCCTCGCCCGCGCGCGGCGCAGCAAGTCGCTGATGGCGGCGATCTACCTCGACATCGACAAGTTCAAGACCATCAACGACACCCTCGGCCACGACGCCGGTGACCTCGTACTGAAGGAATTTTCATCGCGCCTCGCGAGTTGCGTGCGCACCACCGACACCGCCGCTCGGCTGGGGGGCGACGAGTTCGCGGTGATCCTCGAAGCGCTCGGCAGCCCCGAGCACGGCTGCCGAATCGCCGAAAAGATCGTCACCGCGATGCGGCCGGAGTTCCGGCTGGGCGAACGCACGCTTTCGATCACCACGAGCGCGGGCATGGCTTTCCTGGAAGGAGAACAGCATTCGACCGCCGCCGCGCTGCTCAAGCAGGCCGACGAGGCGCTGTACCGCGCGAAGGCAGCGGGACGCGACAACTACCAGGTGGCCGCGTAGTTGGGCACCCGCGCGTAAATTCAGGGACAGACCACGTTTTCCGCGGAAACGGCCCAGCCGCATGCAGGTCTCTCCTTCTCGACTGCCCGGCAGGCCGCCAGCACGGTATTGTCCGGCCTACACATAAATATGGGTGCCCATATGAAGACCACCGTAGAGATCTCCGACGCCCCGGCTACCTTCAAGGGACCACTGGCCGAGGCTTCGCGGCCAGCTGCTCGGCGGCAAGATCACAGGGGCGAAAGTGCATGACGCGCGCATCGCGGCGCTTTGCCTGCAACACGGCGTAAAGGAGCTTTGGTCCGCCGATCGCGATTTCGGCCGCTTTCCGGAGCTGAAGGTCGCGAATCCGCTGATCGGCTGAAGGCGTGACGCTAACTCTGTGGCTTATTGCTCACTCGCGAAAAGACGCAGGTCCGGATGATTTTCACGCGGATCATGCGGGCGCCTCCCTTTCCTGGAAGGTGAAAATGGTGACCCCGCAAGCCGTGCCGCCCAGTGCCCGATAGAAGTCGAGCGCATGCTCGTCCTCGTTGTCCACCGGGACGAAGAGGTCATGGATGCCCGCGGATCTTGCGCAATCCCGCAAATCGCCAACGAGCTGCCGCCCGATACCCTTGCGCTGGTGGTCCGCGTGTACTGCGATGTCGTAAACCAGGATCTCGGAAGCCTCGGCGCGCGTCATCGGCAGGGTGTGCGCGGTGAGGCCGCCGGCGATCCCGTCATCGCGGAGCGCAGCGAATGCCCAGAACTCCTTGCGCCCAAGCAATGCCTCGAGGTACCGGTCGCTGAGCGCACCGACCGGCTCCCCGAACACTTCGGCCATGAGCCGGAAGGTCCGCCGGGCCAGCGGCAGGTCGCAAGCCTGCAGGCGCTTCGTCGTAGTAACTCTGATCGAAGGATTCTTCAGCCTTTGAACTCCACCGGCCGGGGCGACCGCTCTTTGGACCTTACGACGACGGTCCCCGCGAGCTTGTCATGCCAGCCCTGCTTGCGAGCATCGAACGCGACCCAGATGAGGCCCAGAAAAAGGGGCAAGATCGAAACGTAGTAGCCGAAATAGCGGCCGATCAACTGGCCCTTGCTGGGGGCTTCTCCGGTCGCCGCATCGACGATGCGGGCAGAGATGGCGATCTTTCCGGGCGTGGCCTGGCGGTAGATCCAGAACAGGACGATGGCGACTGCGGGCAACACCCACGAGATGAGGAGGTCGGCGGGACCCTTCACGAATTCGCTGCCGCTCCAGTATTCAGGCCCATAGACGCTGGTCACTAAGGGCCCGGTAATCAACAGGATGAGCAGAGTGTCGATCATCGCCGCGCCCACGCGGGGCCAGAACCCTACATATTCGAGATCGCTGCGTTCCATTTCAATCCCCTTGTTTGCAAGCAGAATCACGCTGGCGGTGGCGAGCAATCCCCATGTGACCCGAATCCACCTCAGCCTACAGACCCCGCAGCGCCCAGTCGAGGCCGTGCTGGGCGATCGGCGCGAGGCCGGAGGCGATAGCCCTCCAAGACCCCAATACTGCCATTTTTCGTAGTACCTCCTTACTCTGCTTGGCTAACCGGGTGAAATGCTGCCATCGGGCAAAGTGCGGGACCGCAGCCGGACCCGTTCAAATGGCGACTGCAAACCTGCGTCGCTATACACTTGCGATCAACAAAAATCACAAGCCGCCCATGCCGCTTTCCTGGAACGAGATCCGTGACCGGTCGATCGCCTTTTCGCGCGAGTGGTCCGACGCCGAATCGGAGAGCGCCGAATCCCAGTCCTTCTGGAACGACTTTTTCCATGTCTTCGGCATCGAACGTCGCCGCGTAGCCGTCTTCGAGAAGCAGGTGGCCCTGGCGCGCGCCCGCCAGAAGCTCAAGCACGGCCGCATCGACGCTTTCTGGAAAGGCCAGCTCCTCATCGAACACAAGAGCGCCGGCCACGACCTCGACCGGGCGTTCGGGCAGGCGGCAGACTATTTCGACGGCATCGCCGAGCGCGACCTGCCGCGCTACATCCTGGTCTCGGATTTCAAGCGATTCCGTCTTTACGACCTCGACAAGGACCAGCACTGGGAGTTCGCCCTCAAAGATCTTTCGAAGCACGTCAAACGCTTCGGCTTTATTGCGAGATACCAAACGCAGGAGATCCGCGAGCAGGACCCTGTCAACGTGCGCGCCGCCGAGCGCATGGGCCGCCTTCACGACCAGTTGAAGGCTTCCGGCTACAGCGGGCATCCGCTGGAAGTGCTGCTGGTGCGAATGCTGTTTTGCATGTTCTCCGATAACACGGGAATCTTCCCCAAGCAGACATTCCGCGAATACATAGAGAATCGCACTACCGAAGACGGCTCGGACCTTGGGCTGCACCTCGCGCAGCTCTTCCAAGTCCTTAACACGCCGGAAGCCAAGCGGCAGCGCACCCTTGACGAGGCCCTGGCGGTATTCCCCTACGTCAACGGCAAGCTGTTCGAAGAGTCGCTACCGCTCGCGAGCTTCGACACGAAAATGCGCCAGTCACTGCTCGATTGCTCCGGGCTCGATTGGAGTCTGATAAGCCCGGCGGTGTTCGGTGCCCTGTTCCAGTCCGTGATGGACGAGAAGGCGCGGCGCAATCTAGGAGCGCACTACACTAGCGAAAAGAACATTCTCAAGCTCATCAAGCCGCTTTTCCTGGACGACCTGTACGAAGAGTTTGGGAAGGTCAGGAAGAATCTCAACAGGCTGTTTGAGTTTCACAAGAAATTGCGCACACTCGCGTTTCTCGATCCGGCCTGTGGCTGCGGAAATTTTCTCGTTATTGCCTATCGCGAGCTTCGCTTGCTTGAGCTCGAAGTATTGAGGGCTGCGCTGACGCTGGAAAAGGGCCAGCGGCACCTGAATATCTTCCAGCTCGTGCAGATCAACGTCGACCAGTTTCATGGTATCGAGATCGAGGAGTTCCCGGCTCAGATCGCACAGGTCGCGCTATGGCTGGCCGATCACCAGATGAACCAGCGGGTGTCGGAGGAGTTCGGGCAGTACTACGCGCGATTGCCGTTGGTGACTTCGCCACATATTGTTTGCGGGAATGCACTCACATTGGACTGGGAGACGGTGGTACCAAAGGAACGGCTCACTTACATATTAGGGAATCCGCCTTTCGTGGGCTCGAAATTTCTGAATTCCCAGCAGCGGCAGGACATATCACTTGTATTTGCCGGCATTAAAGACAGCGGTGTTCTCGATCTGGTAGCAGCCTGGTACGTAAAGGCCGCCTCGTATATTCAAGGGACGACGATTAGATGCGCTTTCGTGTCGACCAACTCGATTACGCAAGGCGAACAAGCGGGCCCGTTATGGACTTGGCTTCTCGGGCAGAAATTGAAGATCACCTTCGCGCATCGCACGTTCAGGTGGACAAACGAGGCACCTGGATGCGCTGCAGTCCATTGCGTAATAGTTGGGTTCGCGTTGGCTAGCCCCACGAATCGAATGATCTTCGACTACGACGATCTAAATGGGGAGCCCCATGCCGTCGCTGCGACAAACATCAACCCCTACCTTGTGGACGCAACTGATGTGGTTCTTTCACGTCGGAGTCACCCAATTTCCGCGGTACCCGATATTGGTATTGGGAACAAGCCAATTGATGGAGGTCAATATCTTTTCAGCGAAGAGGAACGCGATCAGTTCCTGAAGCTTGAACCTGCAGCTGCAGAGTATTTCCGGCGCTGGCTTGGTTCAGATGAATTCATTAACCGTTACGAACGCTGGTGCCTTTGGCTTGGAGAATGTCCACCCGCGAAGCTAAGGCGCATGCCTGAAGCCATGAAGCGAGTCGAGGCCGTCCGAGATATCCGCCTTCGGAGCAGCAGCGCTCCTACTCGAAAACTAGCCGACACCCCAACACGGTTTCACGTGGAGAACATGCCCGAGCATGAATTTCTTCTAATACCCAAGGTTTCATCGGAGAAGCGCGCCTACATTCCGATCGGGTTCATGGGCCCGGAGACGTTAGTCAGCGATCTCGTCTTTGTAGTGCCAGATGCGACTCGATACCACTTCGGTGTGCTTTCTTCGTCGATGCACATGGCCTGGGTGCGTTCGACATGCGGCCGCCTCAAGAGCGACTACAGATATTCGAAAGACATCGTCTACAACAACTACCCATGGCCCAAGCAAATTGGCACTAAACAATCCGGACTGATCGAAGTGGCCGCCCAAGCAGTGCTCGACGCGCGTGACGAATTCTCTGATTCGTCTTTTGCGGACTTGTATGACCCGGTTTCAATGCCGCCCGAACTCACGCGTGCGCACCAAGCGCTCGATAAGGCGGTCGACACCGCCTATCTGGCCGGAACAGGCAGGAAAGGGTTCGCGGGCGAAAGCGACCGGGTCGCATTCCTGTTCGAGCTGTATCAAAGCTATACCAGCTTGTTGCCCGCCGCCACGAGCAAGAAAACCCGCGCGTCACGCAAATCGATCGCTTGAACTGCGGTCCAAATGTTTCCTACCGCGTGGATTTGGCGTCTGTGCTCACAACCGGTTTAGATGCCGACAACGCGAACATTGGCAAGACGAAAGGAGGCAGGTTCGTGCGACCCAGCGTATCGGTGATATAGGCTCGCCAGTAAGGCCACACGTGATAGATCACGTTACGCTTCGCAAACTCGTCCAGCGCCTGGGGGTCCAACTCCACCGAGTTGTCGACCTCATAGGTGACGATGTACGTCGCTTCCAGTTCCCCGCGCACTTTGGGCTCACTCGCGAGTGGACCCGATTCACCCGAGGCTAAATCCGGCTGATCCACAGGAACCTTATCAATCATCCGCAGGGAAGTCGCCACCTCAACGAGGAAAAATTGATTGGCTTCCTTGCTGACACGATCCTCGGCCTGGAGATGCTGCGACTTACTCGCCCCCCACTTCAACTGAACCTGCAATTCATTCCCATCCACCCCGAGCACTGTGTCGGGATCGACATCGATTTTTGCTTTGAGAAGGCCCAGATTGGTGAGTTTTAGCGCTTTGATGGCCTGGGCAAGCAACTGTTCAGCGGTTAAGCCGCTCGCAGGCACGGCTCGGCACTCTCATTGGCGGCAGTGGGCTGCACGATCATTTGCGCGCGATACGCTGTGCCGACATTCAGCCATTCCAGATCTTCCATGGCGGCGTCCTTTTCGACCAACTGGACCACCACTCGTGCGCCTACCGCATCTGCGAGGGAAACCACGCTCTTGATCGTCAAATTCCCTTCACCCCGAAGTACCTTGGAGATGTAAGCAGGGCTGACGTCAACCTTCTTTGCCAGGTCCGCGCGGCTGATCTTGCGAGCCTCCATGAATCGCTCGATGTCGTATGTGAAATCGAGAACGACGGTTTCCGTCAAGTACGCAATGCTCGATCTTGCTTTGGCCAGAATTTCCGCCAACTTGCTCATATAGCCCCCTAGCCCGGTCACACTGGTTTCAAAATCTTCTGGCGGCCGCTTCTTACGGACGACAGGTAATCTGCCCTGACTTTTGCCGCAGCACGTGTCGCTTCACGTGGTACGCGTTGACTCTTTTTTCTGTACAGGTGACAGCAAACGACGATCTTGTCGCCTTCAAAGCAATACAGGATCCGATAAGGCCCGACGTCGACGGAGAAGATCCGTTCCACTGTGTCGACGATGTGGCTCTTGCCGGAAGTAAATGCTGTCTCTTATACACATCTCCGAGCCCACGAGACTAAGGCGAATCTCGTATGCCGTCTTCTGCTTGAAAA